>Ga0302200_10000164_pt1 | contig 67892 bp, 61 predicted proteins | sample II_Bog_N3_1_FD_194585 | JGI IMG/M metagenome (GOLD analysis project Ga0302200, IMG submission 194585) | Peat permafrost microbial communities from Stordalen Mire near Abisko, Sweden - II_Bog_N3_1 | ecosystem: Environmental > Terrestrial > Soil > Wetlands > Peat | place: Sweden: Abisko...
TATCACGGTTGAAAAAGGTGATGTCGTTGTTGTTTTGGGACCGAGCGGTTCAGGAAAAACAACTTTGCTGCGGTGCATGAATTTTTTAGAACGAGCCGATCAGGGCGAGATGGAATTCGACACCATATCTATTGACATGCATAAAGTGTCTTCCAAAGAAATTGGCAAAATTCGCCAAAAAACAGCATTTGTTTTCCAAAATTATAATTTATTTCAAAATAAAACAGCTTTAGAAAATGTAACGACGGGTCTCATTGTGGGTAGAGGAATTGTGAAAACAAAAGCAGTTGAAATTGGCATGAAGGCTTTAGAAAAAGTCGGACTTGCGGATCGGGCCTCTTTTTATCCGTCTCAACTTTCTGGTGGACAGCAGCAACGAGTAGGTATTGCCAGAGCAATTGCCGTGGAACCGGATGTTATTTTGTTTGATGAACCAACTTCAGCCCTTGACCCTGAGCTTGTGGGAGAAGTATTGGCTGTTATTAAACAGTTAGCAAAAGAAGGGAAAACAATGGTTATTGTGACGCATGAAATGAAATTTGCTGCTGATGTTGCGACCAATGTCGTGTTCATGGCAGATGGCAAGATTGTTGAAGAAGGACCGCCCAAAGAAATATTTCTCAGACCCAAAGAAGAACGCACGAAAACGTTTCTCCGTCGTATCCTGCCGCAAGAGGAATATAATATATAAACGGACATGCAATTTTCATAACTTTACACCTTAAATACTGTGGAACTGTGTCACTATAACATTTGAAATTACAGCAAATTGACAAGACGATAAAGTAGTGTTACACTATGACATAGTTATCTTAGTTGATTAGAAAATCTAAAGGCTAAGGATGTGTATTTATACCGTCCTTAGCCTTTTTTATTCGTATATAAATAAGGCTTAATTAAAGCTGATTGCAAAAGCAAAGGCCAATACTATAACTTGTGAAAAGTTGGTATTGGTCTTTGCTTTTTTACGTAATTCAGGCTTTGTTAAAGATGTTGGGATGATATATTGCTGACAATAAATAAAGTTTATTTTATACAAAAAATATAAGGAGTGAACTGGTATCATGCTTTTATTGAAAAAATCCTATGTGTTAAACAAAATAATTCCATGGATAATTCCTGCTATATTATTGCTATTTTGGCAAGTTGCAACAAGTGATGGTCTGGTATCTAATAAAATTTTACCACAGCCCATAAAGGTAATTGATACTTTTATTAAATTGATAAGTAATGGTGAATTGATACGATATATAGGGGCTAGTACACAGCGTGCTTTTAGCGGATTTATTATAGGTGGTGGTATCGGTTTCTTATTGGGTCTTGCAAATGGATTATCCAGAACATCAGCACAATTTCTTGATGCGTCCATTCAGATGATTCGAAATATACCTCATTTAGCATTAATTCCGTTATTGATTCTTTGGTTTGGTATTGGTGAAGAAATTAAATTAGTTCTTGTGTCACTTGGTGTGTTTTTCCCTATTTATCTAAATACGTTTCATGGTATTCGTAGGATAGATACACGTCTTATTGAAATGGGGAAAGTTTATGGATTACATGGAGCAGCACTGTTTTGGAGTATTATATTACCAGGGTCACTATCCTCGATATTAGTCGGTGTACGTTATGGTTTAGGAATTATGTGGCTGACTTTAATTGTAGCTGAAACTGTAGCCGCAAATTCAGGTATTGGTTATATGGCAATGAATGCAAGAGAATTTATGCAAATGGATGTAATTGTATTGAGCATTCTTGTATATGCGTTACTAGGAAAATTGTCAGATAGTATTGCCTGTTACTTAGAAAGAAAATGGTTGAAGTGGCAAACTGAAAAATTGTAGGGAGTGATAGATATGCTGATCAACGAAGTACAAGAATATTTAAATATTGAAGATGTAAACAAATCTTTTGGTGAAATGAAGGTATTGCATGGACTTAATTTGCATATAAAACAGGGGGAATTTGTAGCAATTGTTGGGCGCAGTGGCTGTGGAAAAAGTACGTTATTACGATTAATTGCAGGGCTAGAAACACCAACAAATGGGTCAATTAAAATGCAGGGAGAAGAACTCTGTGGAATAAATAAAAAGATTCGAGTCCTTTTCCAAGAGGCACGGCTTCTTCCGTGGAAAAGGGTGATCGATAATGTGAAACTTGGTATGCAAAAAGAAAATACAAGCATTGCCAAGCAGGTAATACACGATGTTGGACTTGAAGAGCACAATGATAAATGGCCAGATATTTTATCGGGGGGGCAGCAACAGCGGGTAGCCTTGGCAAGAGCACTTGTTGCTGAACCAGAAGTGCTTCTTCTTGACGAACCGTTAGGCGCATTAGATGCATTAACTCGGATTGAAATGCAACAACTGATTGAAAAATTGTGGCTTGCTAAAAAATTTACGGCTATCTTGGTGACGCATGATGTTAGTGAAGCTGTTGCATTAGCAAGTCGGGTTATTTTTATTGATCATGGAAAAATTGCAATGGATATTGCTATTCAATTGTCGCGTCCGCGCCATCGTAATAATGATTTTACGTATTATGAGAAGAAAATATTAGATAAAATAATGGGTAACGCAGAGTCTGTTATAGAGGATACTAAAAAATTAGAATATGCAATATAAAATTAAATTAAATTAAATTAAATGGACTAAATCTATTAGGATTAGGAGAATAAAACAATGACAAAATATAACCCAATTACGCCAGTGATACTTGAACAGTTACAACAAACTGTCGGAGAAGAATATACCTTAATTCATCAACAGATTACAGAGGAATACGGTCATGATGCAGCTACGAAAAATGATAAACCACAGTATCCAGAGGTTGTGATTTTGCCGAAAAATACCGAAGAAATAGCAAAAATTATTAAACTAGCCAATCAATATTTAATTCCGGTGACACCTCGTGGCGGAGGCAGTGGCCTGGCAGGTGGTGCGGTAGCATTATATGGTGGTATCTTACTAGATTTGGCACGAATGAATAAAATTATCCATTTAGATCGCGAAGCACAATACATCGTTGTGGAACCATCAGTACGTACGAGTGATCTCCAGGCGACCGCCTATCAACAGGGATTTTTATATGCTGGCGATCCCTGCAGTAATGATCAATGTGTCATTGCTGGCAATATAGCAACCAATGCAGGCGGAAACCGTGCCGTAAAGTATGGAGTAACGGCAGATCAAGTGTATTCTTTGGAAATTGTGACTCCGTTGGGTGAAATTGTTACAATCGGAAGTCGTCTTAAAAAGAATGCTACGGGTTATAATTTGCCTCGATTACTGGCGGGGTCTGAAGGAACGCTAGGCATTGTTACCAAAGCTACTTTGAAGTTGCAGCCACTAGCACCATTTAATCCGAACTATCTCGTTGTTATGCCAGACTTGCAGGGGGTTGTTGCTTTGGTGAAACAAGTGTTAGCCGATCCATTACTAGATCCTTTGTCTTTGGAATTAATTGATATTAAAACCGCAAAAGATATTGAAGCTTATCAAAACTATCCTGTATTTGATCATCCGGTAGGTGATTGTTTGATTGTTCAGTGGGAAGCTTATTCCAAAGAAGAAATATCTATCAGAAAAAAACGTCTTGATGAAATAGCTAAAAAGCAAGGAAGTTTTGTTGTCAAAGAAATCGCTGGAGATATTATCTGGCCAGCTCGCCGTATTTGGGGTAAGGCAATTGAAGCAAAAAATCCAATTCGTTTTTCAGAAGATTTGGTGGTTCCTGTGGATAAAATCAATAAATTTATTGATATATTGGAAGATCTTTCTCAGAAATGGACTTTTGAATTTCGCATAGCTGGTCATGCTGGCGATGGAAATATGCACATGGCAATCATACCTCAACCAGAAAATACGGGTTGGCAAACTGCATTACCGCTATTGCGTCAAGAACTTTATGCCCAGACGTACGAAATTGGTGGACGTCTTTCCGGTGAACATGGAATTGGTTTTAAGAGGAAACAGACGCTGGCAACACTCGCTGATCCGATTGAACTCCTATTGATGAAATCCATAAAAACGGCATTTGATCCCAATTCTATTTTAAATCCGGGTAAAATTTTTGATATGGAAGCTGTATAACATTTTATTTAAGAATGACATTACGGGAGGTAATTTATGAAAAGAATTTTGTTATTTTTACTTATAGTTTGTATCGGCATAGGCTTTGCAGGATGTGCTGGAAACCAAACAAACAGTGCTGAAATAGGCAGTGGTGGTACTGATGATTTGAGCAACGTGACGCTTCGCGTTGGTCAAACGGGATGGAGTAATTTCGAGTTAATGCTAAAAGCAGCGGGGATTGCAGATACACCTTATAAAGTCGACTATAAAGTTTTTCAAGGTGGAAATTTATGTTTGGAAGCCATGGCGAGTGATAATTTAGATTTTACTTTGACTAGTGAAATACCGCCAGTTTTTTCATCGCAATCTGCCAATCAAGGGAATTTTAAAATTATTGCAGTATCACAATCGACTACGTTAAATCAAGAATTAGTTGTACCAAAAGATTCTGGTGTTACGAGCATAAAAGAGTTAAGAGGCCAAAAAATAGCTTATGTAAATAATACAACTGCACATTATTTTTTACTGAAAATGTTATCTCAAGCTGGTATGAAATGGGAAGATGTAAATCCGGTTCAATTATCTACATCGGATGGGCTGACTGCCTTTTCAGGTGGGAAAATTGCAGCTTTAGCTAGTTATGGAAATGCAATTATTTCAGCTCATCAACAAGGTGCGGTTACTTTAGTGAGTGCGAAAGATATTTTATCAGGTAATTTCCCCGTAGAGGCCTCAATTTCGGCCTTAAGTGATACTGGAAAGCGAGCGGCAATTTCAGATTATTTAACAAGAATCAATAAAGCGTATGAATGGACTCGTAATAATCCAGAAAAATGGGCGCAGATTATTGCAGACAATACACATCAACCTTATGATCAAGCATTGGCTACTTTTAAAGAAGGTATGGCACAGTCACCGGATAAAATTGTGGCTGTTTCACAAAAAGCAATCGATTCTCAGCAAGATATTGTAAAACAATTTTTGGAAGTGGACGTGTTTAAAACGAATATTGATGTTAGTTCGTTTTGGAGTCATGAATATGATAAAGAATTACCGATTTCTGACAAATGAAATCATTGGTGGCTAGCGTATTGAAAAAACAATTTTGGAGGCGAAATATGACTGCGGTTACACAGAAAATAGAAGGTATTCTATCAAATAAAATTACTGGTTTGCAATTACCTGTTTTTAGAAAGATTGCCCCTTTGGTCAAACACTATGATGCGATTGATTTAGCAGGTGGAGTGCCCGATTTTTCGGCACCTGCTTGTGTAAAAGAGGCAGCGATTAAAGCTATTCATGAGGAGTGCAATCAATATGCACTTATGCAGGGAAATGAAGAACTGCGAACAGAAATTTCAAAAAAAATCGATAAGAAACATGGCGTATATTATAATCCAGAAACAGAAATTACCATTTGCTGTGGTGTTACAGAGGCGATGGCAGCGACGCTATTGGCTATATTGAATCCTGGTGATGAAGTGATTATATTAGAACCGGCATTTACGATTTATGGACCGGATGTGGAGCTGTTTGGTGGGAAACCAGTCTATGTATCGCTTACACTTCCAGATTTTCGAATTGATAAAAAAGCAATTGAAAATGCTGTAACGAATAAAACAAAAGCCATTATATTTAATTCACCACATAATCCAACGGGGCGTATTTTTGATCAAGAAGAGGTAGATAGTATTGTTGATCTTTGCAAACGCTACAACATTTTGGTGATTACCGATGAAATATATGATGAAATTTGTTTTGACGACTGCCCTTTACCAAGAATTTGGTTGCAGCCAGAAATGGAGAATCGAGTGATTGTACTTAATGGATTTTCTAAGACATATAGTGTTACTGGCTGGCGATTAGGTTACATTGTTGCTCCAGCCTGGCTTACAGAAGGAATCCGGATGGCACATAATTATCTTACCATTAGTAGTCCGGCGCCGCTGCAACAAGGCATTATACAGGGCGTAACTGCTTCAGAGACGTATTATAAAGATCTTCGTAAAGATTATACCGAGCGCCGTAATTACCTTATAAACGCTTTTGAACATATTGGAATCCCTTTCTTGGCAAGCCAAGGTGGTTATTTTTTATTAGCAGATTTTTCTTATTTAGGTTGGAAAAATGATGTCGAGTTTGTAAAGGAACTCATAGCTAAATTGGGTGTAGCCGCGGTACCTTTATCAGGTTTCTATCATACATATTCAGCAGAGACAGTATGGCTTCGTTTTGCATTTTGTAAAAAATTATCTACGTTGCGTGATGCCGTAGAACGATTGCAGGGGATAGAAAAACTTAGGAAGATTTGAGAATATACAATAGGCTATATACGGGATGGTTGTATGCTGCGATGGAATAGTGAGTAGCATTTTTTGATATACTTAAAATTTTAGAGGTAAATTCTTTAAAATAGACGCTTCATTTTAATATGGGGCGTTTTTTTATGCTTTAAAATGACATTGTGTGTTCAATTTGAGCTAGTGCTATCATCATTTATAGAAGTTTTTTGAAAACATATTAATTGAGAACAGATAGGAATATAACCCTGTTTTGGCGAATTTATGTAATAGATTTTAGATAGTCATGAAGAAAATTTTGTTATAAAGAGTTGGGGGCTTGGCAAATGACGAAGCAATATTATCTCAGTTTTGATGCAGGAACACAAAGTGTAAAAGTAGCAGTATATGATGAAAATATGGAATGCATCGTGCAGGTATCCAATCAAACGACTTTGACCTATCCACAAGCTGGGTGGGTTGATATGAATGCGAATGAATATCTTGCTTTGGCTAAACTGGGTATGAAACAGTGCGTGGGGCACTTAAATAAACGTGGGATTGATCCGGGGCTCATTAAGGTCATTATGGGGGATGGAATTATTTGTGGCATTGTTGGTATTGATGAGAACGGTCAGGCTATTACACCTTACATCAATTATTTAGATTCACGGACGCAAAGTGATGCGGCAATGCTACAAGATCTGAAATTTGAAATTTGGGGTAAAGAAACGGGTAATGCTGAGCCATTATGCATGTTTCCAGCCTTGCATGCGCGGTGGTTATTGACTCATAATAAAGAATTTCAGGCTAAAGGCAGGAAGTTTGTTCATAATGCCCCCTATATACTGCTCAATTTAGCTGGTCTAAAGAGTGCCGACGCTTTTATTGATTGGGGGTCTATGTCAGGCTGGGGGCTGGGCTATAATGTATATGAAAAAGAATGGTCCGATGCACAGTTAGCGATATTGGAAATTAACAAAAATTATATGCCTAAAATTGTAAAACCTTGGGACATTATTGGTACTTTATCGGCTGACGCAGCTTGTGAAACTGGGCTGCCGGAAGGGATACCTATCTGCGCTGGAGCTGGCGATACGATGCAGTCTATGCTTGGTAGCGGTGTTTTTGAAGCAAATAAGGCAGTGGATGTTGCAGGAACTTGTGCGATGTTTTGTGTTTCGACGAATGGAATTATTCCAGAGTTAAGCCGTAAAGGCAGTGGTCTGATTTTTAATAGTGGTACATTAGAAAACACGTATTTTTATTGGGGCTTTGTCAGGACGGGGGGTCTCGCACTGCGTTGGTTTAAAGACAGTATCTGTCAGCAAGCTGGAAATGACCATTACTATGAAACGTTAAGTCAAGGGGCGGCTAAGGTGACTCCAGGCTGTAATGATGTGATTTTTTTGCCGTACTTGACGGGTGGTTATGATGAATTTTCGAGTGTTAAAGGCTGTTTTCTAAATATGACACTCGATACTAATCAATTTGTCCTATGGCGGGCTGTTCTGGAAGCGATTGCTTACGACTATCGAGAAATTACGGATACGTATCGTCAATCTGGAATCAAAATTGATCGAATTACCATTACGGAAGGTGGCAGTCTAGACCCACTTTGGAATCAAATTAAGGCAGATGTTATGAATAGTGAGGCAATTACGTTAGAGACTACCAGTGGTGCAGTACGAACCAATTCTATCATTGCAGCTTGTGCCGTGGATGAGAAACGAGATTTGATGGAGATGCTTACCAGTAATTTGAAAATAACCAATATATACATTCCCAAACAAGAAAATTTTGAAATTTATAAACAACAGTCGGAAAGACAAAAAGATTTATTGCATAAATTAGGTCGGTGAGTGAATAATCATAAACATAAAATGGTCTTTTTGCCGCAACTTTTCTAAATATTATTCAGTATATTTACAGATTGACAATTCCTTCTTGCCCCTGTAAGATTTAGCTATCTTTAAATATTTGTACGATAAATAATTTTTATAAAAAATATGGATAATAAATGTTGGAGATCATAAGAGAAAGTACCGTGAACCAATGGGGTGTGATAATAATGTGTAAGATGAAAGATACAAATGAGATAGGAACCAATGATTTGTTGAATGAAGAACTCTTGACCGCGTATGAGGAACTTACGGCTTCCGAGGAAGAGCTGCATCAACAATTTGATGAATTATTAGTAAAAGAAGAAGCAATTTATCGACAAAACACGGTGCTTAATCTACTACATGATATAGCTATAAATCTTGTGTCCGACCTAAGGCATGATGATGTATTGCAAAACATCATGGATGGGGTGCGAGATCTTTTCGGTGTTCCAAATAGGTTCGTATATTTGGTGGACGAAGAAATACAGACCTATACAGTAACCATTGGGACAGGTGTTTTCAACGAACTCGATAAAGAAGGCATTATTACGGAAGGGCTTATTGGACAAGCCTATAGAAGCGGAACCGTTGCTGTTGTGGAAAATTATAATAGCTGGTCAGATCGTTTATCCAATCCTATATTTGATACTATATATTACTTTGCATTAGTTCCGCTAAAAAACAAAGATAAAATGATTGGGGCAATTGGGCTGGCTTTTTCTGAGCCGGAGCGGATTTTGTCGGAAGAGGAATTATCTTTGTTTCAACGTTTTGCGGACCTAGCATCGTTCGCTTTGGGCAATGCAATATTATTATCCTCTTTACGTACTGAAATTGCAGAACGTAAGCAGCTGGAGACAGTGCTATTAGATAGTAGAAACATGATGATCTTGGCGGCTGGTTTAGCCAATTTAGGTGTATGGGAATATGATTTAGAGAAAAAACTTTATCAATTCAACGATGAGTTTTATGCTGTCTATGGTACCAACGTAGCTCGTGAAGGACAATACATGTCGTTTGATACTTACGTTAGAAAATTTGTACATCCAGAGGATATATGGATGTTTGAAGGTGAAAGACAGACTTATTTGTCTGTTGGTAATGTCCCGCCTAAGGATGTAGAGCATCGTATCATTCGCCGTGATGGCGTAGTGCGAAACATTCTTGTTCGGCGAAGTAATATCAAGGATGCGAATGGGGAAGTCATAAAGATATATGGTACGAATCAAGATATAACTGACGCGCTGCAAGTTGATGCAGAACGGAAAAAACAGGCGAAAACTATTAAGTATATGGCGTATTTTGATTCATTGACAGGACTAGCAAATCGGCACTCTTTAAATGAATGGTTGAAAAATGAAATGGAAAGAGCTCGCTCAGGCAAAGCGGTTGGGTCTATTTTATTCATTGATTTAGATGATTTAAAGCTGATAAATGATACGTATGGTCATTCTTATGGAGATAAGATTATTTATACCGCGGGAAATCGGATACGTGATAGAGTTGATAAAAATGCATTTGTTTCTCGCATTGGCGGGGATGAATTCGTTGTCATTTTGCCAGGAGCATATGATCGAGAAAATGTTCGAAACCTTGTCCAACAGATTAATAAGTCTATCGGAAAAGAGCAAGAGATTTTCGGTGGACAGTTTCATATGACAGCCAGTATTGGGATAGCTTTTTATCCGGATGATGGCGATAACGTAGAAGAACTTATTAAAAATGCGGACAATGCAATGTATGCAGCAAAAAAAGAAAGCAAGGACAGTTGGCGCTTCTACACAGAGAAGATGCAAATAGATGCCTATGAAAAAATGCGATTGACTGGTAGTTTGCGGCATGCATTAGAGAGAAATGAACTTTCGCTTGTTTATCAGCCACAAATTTCAACGATTGATCGAAAATTGATTGGGTTTGAGGTGCTTTTACGTTGGAATAGTCCTGAATATGGGAATGTGTCTCCAATGCAATTTATTCCTCTCGCAGAACAATATGGACTGATAAATAGGATTGGAATGTGGGTACTGCGTGAGGCTTGTCAATTTGCCAGACGTTTGTCGGAACAAGGCGGATCGGATGTACGTGTTGCTGTAAATATATCTTCCAAACAAATCGCTGTTGATGATTTTATTGTTGGTGTTTGCAATGCTGTTAATGCAGCAGAGATTGATCCACAACAGCTTGAACTTGAAATAACCGAAAGTGTACTGATTCAGTCGATGGAGGATGCAATCGGTAAGCTTGTCCATCTTAAAGAATTTGGCGTAAAGTTATCTTTGGATGATTTTGGTACAGGGTTTTCGTCTTTGACGTATTTGAGACAGTTGCCCGCCGAAACGGTTAAAATTGATAAGTCTTTTATTGATATGATAACAACCGATGTGCAAGGAGCAAAAATCATTGCCTCTATTATCCATATGGCACATGCAATTGATATGAAGGTTGTTGCTGAAGGTGTGGAGACCGAGGCACAACTAGAATATTTAATAGATAATGATTGTGACATTATCCAAGGTTATATTTTTAGCTGCCCTATTGTAGAGACTGCGGCAATGAAATTCTTAGCAGATAATAGTAAAGAATAATGGGGTGCTTCCAATTTGTTGATTAAGAAGCTTTCATGGAGCAATATTACAAATTTAGGTATTTACAAAATAGTAAAGAATATGCTAGAATAGCACATGTATCTAAGATATATAATGGGGTTATAGCTCAGTTGGTTAGAGTGCTTCGTTGACATCGAAGAGGTCACAGATTCGAATTCTGTTAATCCCACCAGTAAATTCAAGGCTTCGCTCATTGCGAGGTCTTTTTTGTTTGCCTTTTGACGACAATTTGACGACAACGAGAAAGGCGCCCTCGGCAATGTTTTTGCGGAGAGCGCCTTGAATGGAGTTATAAAATTTCTTCGAGCAGTTCGGCAACCTGTTCCTGCATCCCTGGCATGACTGTAATGATCTAATGTGATACGGATAGAGGCATGTCCTAGTCGTGCTGAAACAACATGCACAGAAATTCCTTTAGCTAAGAGTAGCGTTGCATGTGTATGCCGTAAATCATGGAAACGAATTTTCCGCAATTGACGTTTTCTTAATAGCTGGTTGAAGGAACGGGAAAAAGATCTGGGACAAGATCTTTTTCCGTTTTGCTGACAAAAGATAAATTCTTCGTTAATATAGGCATCACCCAATTGTTTCTGTAGCTCAATGGTTGTTAAAAGTGGTTGTGGATCCTGCAAAACTGCTTTACGGGTTTGCAGCTTTTGAAACGATACCGATTACAGAATGCATTCAAAATGAACTTGAAATAGCTTTTCACCTGCAATATATGAAGTCACAGGGCTGCCTGCGTTACCGAAGCTGTTTTCTTGGCAGGTAATTCGAATGGACTATACGGTGGATATAAGAACGCCGTACGTTAAAGAATATGTGAAGCTGGCAGATAAGGGGGATAAAGGAGCGTGGCTGAAAAATAAAAACAATAAAGATGGTAGTGCTTATTGGGAATCATCGTCGATTACAACTAATATTTATGATAAACAAGACCAGTTGATGAAGAAAGAAAATGTATCCGTTAATATGTTCTTGATAATTGCTGGGGGTTATATTTGTTAAGATACTTTGTATGCGTTGCAGTCGCTTTTGGAGCTCTTTGCTGATAGCGGCGAGATTTGTTTTTTGTTCAGGCATTGCATGATTTATCGTATTGCGAATCTTCTTAAGTTCAAAGTAATCAACAATGGCACTTTTCGCTCTTTCTGGAGCAGGAGAAAATATAAGTTCGTGGTCAATGCAATAGGCGAACTTTTTTACGGGTGTGTGGGGAAAAGAATGAATGGTTCGCTTTGGATAGAAAAAATCTAAGGTCTCCTCGTTCGACAGCGTAGAGAGTATCTGACAAATTTTCTTAATGGAGAGTTTTGGAGGGGTTGTGGGACTGGTCAGTTCCAGCTTGTTCAGAAGAAAAGCGGCAATCGGATACTTTTTTACCCAATCTGTATTGTGAGATGTCGTTTTGAGTTCCTGCAGTTCAGGCAGCAGATGAATTTGCTGGGCAGCTTCTTTTAATGCAGAAGAAGCTGCCTCTAATTCATAAAACTGAAAACTGGACAATTCTTGATTTGGATATTTCTTTGTGTAACAGCTTGTGAAGTGACGGAAGCGTGCAAGCAAAATATAGCTTAGTGCATCGTTTGAATTATAGGAGACGAGCAGGTTATAGGCCCAGGTATGTTGGGCATGGAAAGTCATGCAGAGCTGTTGTATCGAGGTATCCGCGTGGAAAAGTTTATTATCTGCCAGATAAAGTGGCAGGTGATCCGCGGCAATTGTATATGCCTGCTGAATAAAGCCATTTTCATTGCACCATAACAGGAAATGAATTAAATCAAAATCTCTACGAAAAAGTGGGGCATAGTTCAATTTGATGGCATCCAGCAGGCTCTGCAGGAAGGTGATTTGAGTATCCTTTTTCAGTGAACGGCGACATTTGTCCAGATGAAGCCGGCAGTCTTTAATTGCCAAAGAGATTTCGTCGATGCGGCAAATGCTGACGGTCGCGTGTAAATGAATTAAGTGGTCAATTAAGATCTCAATCGTTTCGGGGTAATCTTGGTGGGGGATATCTATAAGCGGCCCTGGTGCTGATGTTTTACTAAACAGCCAATGAAGAAAAAACTTGCGATCAGTCGAGGATATCGGAGCGAGCGGAAGGGTAGCATTACTGGGTAAGATAACGAAAGATCTTTTTTTGACGAAGCTGTTAAGCGAACTGAGGCGACGTTTAAGCGAATCTATCATAGAAATAGCTCCTTTTTTGTAATAAATAGAAAAGGCATAGCCGGCGTTATTTGAACGCACATGGCTATGCCTTTTACATTAAAATATTAATCTTGGCGACATTCCTTGGCGCAGGCTAAAAGAAACGTTAGAAAGCTTCGGATTTTTTCGTGTGCATTGCGTAAGCAGTGAGCTTGCGCATGCAGTTCGTTGAGTTCAAATGGCCATGGCAGAGAGACACTTTCCTCAAAGTGCATGCCATTGATTAATTCTATGCGCATAACCAGCGTACGTTCATCGATGATTTCTGAGGAGAACTTTTTTATAAAGTTATCAATATCGGCTTGGGTAATTGTTTGGCCGTTCTCCAGCTTAATTGTATAATCCTTGTCGAATTCATCTTTTGGGAGGCGGGTAAATAAATTATTCTGGTTTTTAACAGCGTAAAATCCGGGCTTTTCCGGATTGTTTGTGCTGAGCAGTGAAGAGATTGCTGGTGTGATTTTGACGGAGATGTAATGGTTCATAAGGGAAGCTTCCTTTCAATATTCTTGAGTTTAGTTTGTTGAATAAAATACATTGGGTTTTCCATGATGCTTGTGAAATTAGTAGAGATATATAGTTGCTAGCTACTAGAAAAGAGTTTATAATAAGTGTATCAAATTCTAGGTAGAAAAATTAATAAGTAGGTTTTGGTGAATATATGAAAAAAGATCGGATTGAAGAAATTAAGCGGTTGTTTATGGAGCGAGGACCTGTTCTGAAAACTGTAGTTTTGCGTGAACACAAGATTTCCAGCAGAGACATCGCCAGCCTTAGTGCAAATGCCCTTTTAGAAAAGGTTAAACGCGGCTATTATCGTTGGAATGACGATCAGGATGATTTAGAACTGGTTCAAGCGCTTTTCCCGCAAGGCGTGGTTAGTGTTTTTTCCGCTGCGGTTGTCCATGAGCTGACGACAGTCAACCCAATGAGTATATCGATTACGATTCCAACAAACATGTTTAAGCCTATCTTGCCAGAATATCCACCAGTAGAAATCTTTTTTGCCGCGGAGAAAATAATGGAGCTTGGCGTTGAAGATTATATGGTGGAAAATAATAAAATCCGCCTTTATAATAAAGAGCGGACAGTCTGTGACTTCTTCAAATACAGTGGCAGAGTCGGCAGCGATATGGCAATGGAAGTTCTAAAGGCATATGTGTATGGATCGAATTGTAATCTGCAGAAATTAATGGAATATGCTGTGAAGTTGCGGGTGAGAAAGTACATTAAACCTTATGTGGAGGCGCTTATACAATGAATCCAGCGAGTATCAAGGAAAAGCTTAAGAATGTAGCGAAGCGAGAAGGAAAACCGTTTGATTATTTACTGACGCTTTATCTTATCGAAAGGTTTCTATATAGACTATCAATTTCAAGGTACGCGGATAAGTTTGTCTTAAAAGGTGGAGTGTTGCTCTACACCATTCTGGATGAAAAAGCTCGTGCGACGAAGGATGTTGATATGTTGGCGAGAGAACTCAATAATTCATTAGAGGACTTCTCAGATATTTTGCGTGAAATCTGCATGATGGAGAGCGATGATGCACTGTTTTTTGATGTGGAAACGTTATCGACTGAACGGATTAAAGAAGATGCAGCCTATGAAGGCGTCCGAGTGAAGATATCCGCTTTTTTGGATCGGACGAAGAAGGTTTTGCAAATGGATATTGGGTTCGGGGATATTGTCGTTCCTGGGGCTGTACGGATGGAATATCCTTCACTGTTGGAAATGGAACAGCCTGTTAAGCCTATTCAATAGAATCCGTGATTGCTGAAAAGTTTGAGGCAATGATCTTTTTGGCAGAGTTTAATAGTCGGATGAAGGATTTTTATGATATTTGCTCTTTGGCGAATCTTTATGATTTTGAAGGGGCTGTGCTGCAATCGGCAATAACCAGCACATTTATGCAGCGCAAGACTAAGCTGTTAGTGGAGCCGGCGATTTTTACAGAAGAATATAAGGTGTCTGAAGAGAAGAACCGGCAGTGGGATGCTTTTAAGCGGCGTATTGCGAGCACAAATGAATGGTCATTTGAGGATGTAATTGGTATTCTAGTTACATTCTTGCAACCAATTTATGATGCTGTTGTGCAAAAACAGACCTTTGAGAAGAGCTGGGATGCTGGAAGCCGTCAGTGGATATCGAAGTGATGACCTAGGAAAAATCAAAAACCCGCAACAAAGGCGTTGCGGAAGTTTTTGAGCGTATTAAGATTATGTCGAAAAATTCAAAATGAGCCTAGAAATGAACCTAGAAATGAACCTAGAAAAAGTAGCCCTAAAGGTAGCCTTAAAAGTAGCCTTGAAAGCGGTGATGGAAATTATGCAACTAGATAAAAGCATTGGATTTCCAAGGGTTTCGCTTGTTGGATTTGACGACAATTTGACGACAATGCCATAAAAAATAGATGGGTTTTGTGCATGCCAGTCGATGTTTACATGAATGGAACCCCGCATAAACACTGGCTTTGATGGATACTGTAATCTTGACGAATGAGAAACCATTGAGGTAAGATAGAACTATAAAGATAAAGCGCAAGGAAAAGTATCGCGGACCTTGAATTTTGTCTATGATTCAACAAAAGGATGGGATAGCTTATGATTTTATGCATTGTAAATGCTTCATGCAAAGCCGGTTAAACTAGACGATGATTGTATGAAGCAATAAAATAGTCGTCGATTATGCCGGTTTTACTTTTAAAATTTGATGATAAATTTATAAGTAAAGAAGGCTGGAAAAATGAATTATAAAATAATGGATATGGATAAATACTATCGGCGTGGTGTATTTCACCATTTTTCCGAGGATTGTAAGTGTTCGGTATCTATCAGTAACCGCTTAGATGTGACAGAATTGGTGGCCTATTCAAAACAAAAAGGTACCAAGTTTTATATCGATTTTTTATATATTCTCACAAAGGTACTGAATTCGCGTGAGGATTACCGATTGGGGTATTTGTATGAAACCGGGCAGGTGATCGTTTATGATCAGATCAACCCAACCCAGTATATTTTCCATGAGGATACGGAAACCTGTACGCCCGTGTATACGGAATATTTCCCCGAATATCAGTATTTTTACGAAAGTTGTATGTCAGATATTGTACGGGCAAAAGAATCACGGGAATATAGTCTTGATATGGCGAACCATCCAAACTGGTTTGATGCCTCATATATCTCTTGGCTGTCTTATGATTCGCTGAATGTGGAGCTGCCGGATGGTTACCTTTATTTTCTGCCGATTGTGAACTGGGGCAGATATCGCGAGGAACAGGGACGTCTTATGATGCCTGTAAGTGTGCGATTGAACCACGCGACCGCGGATGGCTATCTTTTGGCAAAGGTGTTTTTGCTATTGGAAAAGGAAATAGAAGCATTTTTGCGAAAATGTGATTAAGAAATACGCAAGAAATGATGGTTCGTTTGCAAATGCAGGCGAACCGTTTTTTTGAGCATAGATTTCAGCACCAAAATATAACGCAATTCCTATTTATAGAGTCAAAAAACCTCCTATCAAAATTTTTTTTATGATAGGAGGTTTTTTTGCTTATTGCAGTCTACAACCACAAGTATTGTGAAATTTTTTCTGCTTAATCTAATGTATCGGAAGCAAAAGCACTTTTTCCTTCGTAACGATTGTAATGGATGTCATCACTGATAAGATAATCATAAATTTCTTTTACAATTGGGATACCGTGGCGTTCATAGTCTTTTGCTTTTTTTTCAGAAGATTCGCCAGGGACTAACACTTTATCAAAACCATTAGCAGGTTTGAGCTCATGAAGCTCATCTACCATTTTGCGTACGTTATTTTTAAAGGTATCTAGCGAGGTAAAATAATCCGGATTTATTACTAAATGAACCTGTCCTAGATTACGTCCCGCAGAAAGATCAGCGTACATGGAACTTACATGTTTTCCAGATGGTATGCCTAAAAGAGAACCACATAAAATATCGACCATCATCATCAAGCCATATCCTTTTGAACCAGCGATGGCCAAAAGACCAGCAACAGCAAATGGGTCAGTTGTAGGCTGACCTTCCTTGTCCACGGCCCAGTTTTCGGGAATAGCTTTATTTCGGGCTCTGGAATCCAAAATTTTTCCCCAAGCGCCTACGGTCGTCGCCATATCAAACACAATGGGAGCGCGACCAGCACAGGGAACAGCAAAGCCAATTGGATTTGTTCCAAAATAAGGTTCTGCCGATCCATATGGGACTACCATAGGGTCGGACTGGCACATAGACATACCAATCATATTTTCTGCGGTAGCCATTCTTAGAAAATAGGAAAGGGTACCGCAATGACCCAATTCACGCATGCCAACAAAACCAATACCATTTTCTTTTGCCATTTTTATGGCTTCAAGCATACCATTTTTTGCCACAACCATTCCGATGGCATTATCGCCTTCGTAGATACCAGTGCAAGGACCAGTTTTCTTAAAGGAGAAGTTGGGGTTTATATTACTGCCTCCCTTTGCTATGCGTTCCGAATAGTATTCCACACGCACGGATCCGTGAGAATGAACCCCTCGACTATCTGCATAGCTTAAGTGATTGGCTAATTCCTGTGCGTGATCTTCCGGTAGTCCTGCTTTCATTACCTTACTCTTAATTAATTGGTGCAATTCTTCCTTCGTTAGTAATACCATTTCCTGATTACTCATAGAAAATAACACTCCTTTTCATTCTACTATCATTCAAATTACGTTCTGTATTTTACGTGTAATAGATTTCTATTCAATTGTACTTCTCTTTTTCTTTTTTTTCATCATCCATACAGGATAATTTGTCTGACTATATTTGTCTGTTTTAAACAAATAAATAGTTGCCAAAGGATAATGAGATCTATTGTCTGCGAATGATTTGTCAAAAAAACCGTTTAAACCAAAGGTTTAAACGGTTTTTTGCTTTTAAGAGTAATTATCGTTTATTTTCTAGCCAGTTAATTATTTCTTTATAGGTTGCTTTGCTGGAGGCATTGTGGATATCTCTATCAAAGTCGTGGATGTCTTGGTAGATTGTTATGAGGTGTGCGTTGGGAATTCGTTTTGATAGCGTCTTTGATATTCTATATGGCACATCTGGGTCGAGTGTTGCAGCTGCTAATATTGTCGGAGGAAACATCTTAAGCGTTTCATCAGATATGGAGTATTTTTGGGGCTCATCTGTTCCACAGAGTTGTCGTATCCATGTTCCCTCTTGTCTGGCTTTTATATAAAGACAAAATCTCAAATTCATTGGCCCATATGTTACTGGTTGATCTGAAATAATTTTTTTTATGCTTTCATCGGGTATAATAGCTAACTTTTTATAATATTTGCTTGGTGTGTTAAATTCAACTTCGTCAAGTCTTGCGTATCCATACAGGCTGATGAGTGCTTTTGGCAGTAAGGCTTTACTTTTTATTAGTCGATCATACATCATAAAGCAGATATAGGCGCCGGCAGATCTTCCCATTAGTACATATGCATTACTTTCTAATGAAAATATCGTATCGAAATTTTTCAGATAGAAGGAAAGTAATTCAAAAGTGGATTTCAAAATTAGGTGGAGTTTTGTTTCTGGTGCTAAGGGATAATCTAACGTTAAAAAATTATAGCCTGAATTTAAAAATTCATTTATATAAATTTTTGGCAAGTCGGCGCTTATTCCATAGAGCAGTCCACCGCCATGAAAATATAAGATCGTTAGGTTTTTTCTGTTGCGTTTTGCTCTATGCAAGGCTGCATGCAGATGAATATTTTCTTTTGTTATGCAGCTAAAAATTTCAGGATCTGTCATTCATTTGTTTTCCTTCCGTCAATTAGTTTAAATAGTCTGGCAGCTATTTGTATTTGGAGTAAGTCTTCAGGGTTTGTAAGATCTATGTTGATTAGGTTTTTAATTTTATCGATTCTATACCTTACTGTTTTTGGATGAAGGAATAGTTTTTCAGAGGTAAGATGGTAGCTTTGATTTGTATCCAAAAAAGTTTTTAATGTTTCAAATAGCAGCGGATAGTCGTGTCTAAATTTAATGGTTTGTGGCGATATGAAATTGTTAAGATTGCCAAGACTGCTTGAGTTTAAGAATAATTTGTAAATCCCCAATTCGTCATAGGGTAATATTTTATTCATATTATGGAATAATCGCAAAATCTTTTGCGTGTCTAAAATCTCTCTGTTTGCCTTAGGAATATCGTTTCTTCCAACTTTTGAACTAATGCTTACATAGTAATAAAAGTACTTGAATAAGTTGGCTTCATTCAAACAATGCATTATTTTTTCAATCGAATTGGTGGTAAGCTCTGGTTGTGTATCGCTGAAATTGAGAATGAATACTATTCTATCTAGTTTTTCAAGAAAAACAATATCTTTGAAGCAGGATTTGAATTTAAGTTGGATCTGTCTCAGCGTTTGTGTTAGGAAGGTTGTATCTAAATGCTTTTTTTCGTCTTTTTGATACAGGCTTACGAGCGCCAACTGATAGTTTTTATAATTGTGAAGATTAAGAGATTCGAGTACTTCATCAATGTCTTTTTTTTCATAGAGTCTACCATTTAATAAGTCACTTAAGATGTTGTTTTTTTGTTGAAATAGATTTTGTGAAATTACGTAGTTTTTTAGGAGCTCCATTTGCAAAAACTTTACGCCATTTTCTATTACCATGAAGTCTTCGGGACTGATTGGATCTTGTAGTTCATGAATAATTAGTTCGTAATCATCATAGCCGAGATGTGGAATATGGACGCGGAGCTGCTTGCCCATACTCTTAGGGGTCGTTCCACTGTAGACTACATTTTTACGTATATAGGTGAAATGTATATATTTTTGCGGAGATACTTTACTTGTAGCTGTTATTTTAAAATCTGAAAGTGCTGGGTTTGTGGTGATTTCAGTTCCTTTTGTAGTGTTGATAAGACTTACATCGTGTAAAATCATTTTCTTAAATTCGCATAGTATTTTGTCTATGGATGGCATTTTTAATGCAAGAGCGGTTAACTCGCTGTGTACTTCATAGTACTTATGTAGCAGGTTTACATTTTTATTTATTATGGGACCCAGTATTTCGAGAATAATAGATTCATATTTTACATCTTTACTGATTTGGATCAATGGGATTAAATGTTTGTTGGAAAGTTCGATTATGATATCTGGTATTTGACGAACTAATCGGTCAATCTTAATTATGACAGCACTAATTCCTATGGTATGGAGTTTTTCAAAAAACACATCTAATTCACTATTATTTAAATTTTGCAGCGCGAAAAAACTGGTGATAATTACTTCGCCAGAACGTCCCCAGTTTGTTATATCTGTGGCTTCAAGAACGTTAACGCCATGAATTTCATTTAGAATTTCATTTTTACCAGCAATTAGCTTTGCACCGTGCATTGCTTTCATTTTTAGAATGTCTTTTATATTCAAATTAATACTCCTTTAGGTATAAAAAAATGGCTATTTTTATAAGTTTTATACCAATGATAATACAAAAAAATAATGATATAATGACGATAAATCTATATTTAACACAATACTAACACAATAAAGGGGAATTGGAAATGCTATATACGGTGATTAAGAAAAATAGTTACCAAGATTCTATCAATCTTATGCTGCTTACAAATTCAATAAATACTCTTGCTGGAATAACAAAATGTTCCATAATGATGGGGACAGATGCAAATAAAGATATCCTTAAAAATAGTGATCTTCTTACCGCTGAAGCTGAACGCGCAGCTCCCAGTGATATGATTATTGTAGTTGAGACAGCTGATGAAAAAATCGTTGAAAATGTTCTTGAGGAAACGGAAAATTTTTTAAACGACTTAGCGGTTAAGCGGAAAAAAAATAATCCTGACAGTGTAACCAGCATAGAGGCTGCTTTGGAAGAATTGCCAGAAGCGAACCTAGCACTGTTTTCCATACCAGGTGAATATGCAGCGGAAGAGATTGAAAAGGCTATTGACCAAGGGTTGCATGTGTTTTCCTTTACGGATAATATTTCATTAGAAGATGAAGTGCGACTTAAAAAAAAAGCACATGAAAAAGGCTTGCTACTAATGGGACCTGACTGTGGTACGGGAATCATTTCCAGTATTCCAGTAGCTTTTACAAATGTTGTACGACCAGGCAATATCGGTATAGTTGGTGCTTCTGGGACGGGGATACAAGAAGTGACCACTATGATTGATCGAATGGGTGGCGGAGTTGTGCATGCCATAGGGACTGGTGGACGTGATTTGAGTGAAGCGGTCAATGCGATAACCGTTCGAGATGCGATATTGGGATTGGAACATCACGAACCTACCGATGTAATTGTAGTAATTTCAAAACCGCCAGCAAAAAAAGTCAGGGATGAGATTGTAGATCTATTGCATAATCTTAGCAAACCAGTAGTGGCTATATTTCTTGGTGAAAAACCAGACCACCACGAAGGTTCTGTATATTTAGCGCATACGCTCGAAGAAACGGCAAGGATTGCGGTAGATCTTTCACAGGGCAGAGCGGTAAAACCAAACTACAGAGAAGATATAAAATATGAAATAAAGACAATGTTGTCACAAGACAAAACAGTAAAAGGACTATATTCTGGCGGAACCCTTGCTGCTGAGGCCGGAATGCTCATTACCGAAGCACTAGGGTTGGGAAAGCTGGTAAAAAAGGAAGGATATATCCTTAATACAAGGGGATACGAAGTGCTGGATTTAGGGGACGATATCTATACCCAAGGTAAGCCCCATCCAATGATTGATCCAGAAGTTAGAATTAAAAAAATAAGAGAATATGCAGACGATGAAAATACAGGTGTAATATTGCTTGACTGTGTATTGGGATATGGTTCACATCCGAATATGGCAGGGGCATTAGCCGATGAAATAAAGGATGCAATACAAAAAGCCAAGGAAAAAGGACGTATCTTGTATTTTGTAGCGACTGTTTGTGGAACGGAACATGATCCGCAAAGCTATCCGTCAGCTATACGAACTTTGCGAGAATGTGGTGCTCTGGTAGAAGAAAGTAATGCGAAAGCGGTAAGACTTGCACTTAAATTAAAAGGCATAGATCTAAAAGAAGCTGATAAGTATGTAGTAGAAACAAATGTGGCAAAGAAAGCATTGCCAGAAGTCAGTGAAGCTGTGATGGAGCTATTGAATTCTAAACCACGCATTATAAATATCGGTCTTGTAAGTTTTACCGAGTCTATTTTAGCATATGGCGGAAATACTGTACAATATGACTGGAAACCGGCGGCTGGCGGTAACAAAACTCTTATAAAAATATTAAATAAACTTTCAAAAATGGAAGAAATAGAAGAAGCGAATAAAGAAGTAATTGAAAAGATGAAACTATCACAGCCTTTTCTAGTTGACGTTGTACCTGCAAAATCCGTAATAGAAATTCTAAATGATAAGGTATTGCTTCATGCTGGACCACCAATTAAGTACGAAGATATGACCGGACCTATGCAAGGTTCTTGTATTGGTGCTGTCTTATTTGAGGGCTGGGCAGCGGATGAAAAAAGTGCAAGAGAATTATTGGAAAATAAAGGCGTGAAGTTCATGCCATGCCATCATGTAAAAGTCGTAGGCCCTATGGGGGGGATTACATCAGGCAATATGCCATTACTAGTGGTGGAAAATAAGCTGGATGGGTCTATTGGGTATTGCATAATGAACGAAGGCATAGGAAAAGTCCTCAGATTTGGAGCTTTTTCTAAAGAGGTTATAAACCGATTGAAATGGATGAGTGAGTCTTTGGGTCCTGTCTTAGCTAAAGCTCTACAAAGAAAATCGGGGGGAATGAACCTAAATGTTCTAATTGCAAAGGCCATTACGATGGGGGATGAATTCCATCAGAGAAATATAGCTGCCACGCTTAACTTTTTGAAAGAAATTACACCATTAATCGTAGAACTTGACATTGCACAAAAAGAAAAATACAATGTGATAAAATTTCTGGCGGATACAGATCAATTCTTCTTGAATATTATGATGGCAGCTGGAAAATCCATCGTAGATTGTGCAAGAAAAGTTACAAGGGGTACGGTAGTTACAACAATGGCTAGGAATGGAAAGGATTTTGGCGTGAGAATAAGCGGAATGGGTGACGAATGGTTTACAGCCCCGGTCAATACCCCGAATGGGCTATATTTTACGGGCTATTCTGAAGGCGATGCAAATCCGGATATTGGTGACAGTGCTATCACAGAAACGGTTGGTGTTGGTGGAATGGCCATGGTAGCGGCGCCTGGTGTTACAAGATTTGTTGGTGCAGGCGGATTTGATGATGCACTAAGAGTTTCCAATGAAATGAATGAAATATGTATTTCTAATAATTCTAACTGGAGTATCCCAACTTGGGATTTTAAGGGTGCATGCTTAGGAATCGATGCGAGAAAAGTAGTGGCGACGGGCATTACGCCGCTGATTAATACAGGTATAGCGCATAGAAATATGGGGGTAGGTCAGATCGGAGCCGGAACAGTGCGTGCACCACTGGCTTGCTTTGAAAAAGCAATTATTGCATATGCAAAAAAAATGAGGATAGATGTTGATTGAGAATAAGCTTAGCTTTGAGACGGAGGCAAAAAGTAATTTAGTGTCTTTGTCTCTAAAGAATCATCATGTGGGTAAAGTGCACAGTAAATTTAACAAGGGGCTCAATGTACAATTTGATGATATTTTAATTTATATTGGTTGTAGCGGTACATCCCTTTCTTCTTTTGGCTTGAATATAGAAGAAGAAAAACTAAAAAACATACTCAACTCGGTGCAAATTGACAATATGGTTGTCAATAAAGAGGAAACTTTAATTTTTTATAGTGTTGATAAAATAATAAATATTTGCTATAAAAATTTAAGTGTTATAGATTTAAAGCTACCAAAAATAAAATGCAGCCTTCATGAAATAGAGCAGAGTCAATTATATAAATATTTAGAGAACATGGAATTGACTGAATTTGTCGGAATCCCGTTAGACGAAAGAACCAATCGGTATATAAAACTGTTGCTGAATTCTGATAAATTAGATTGGACTATGAACGTTGAAATTATAAGGTTTTTTATTGGCAGAGGTAAAGGCTTGACACCAAGTGGTGATGATATTCTATTGGGTTTTACCATGGCACTTATGACATTTGGCAGCTTTAATAGTTGGCAGCAAGCTCTTAGGTTAGAGGTGACCGGAGATAGAACGACCATAATCAGCGTTGCCTATCTCCATGCTTTATTGCAAGGATATGCAAGTGGTTTTTTAATCGAACTTATAAAGCTCCTGGATCATGTAGAGGCGGGTGGAATAGAAAAAACAATAACGAAGACACAGTCCTTTGGTCATACTTCGGGGAATGATACATTATTTGGATTTTTCTTAGGGTTAAAATTTTTAACACATCAAGGGGAGGGCTAATCTGTGGATATTATGTTGGGTGAAGTTCAAGAAACGATGGAATGGTTATCGTCAATTAGTGATGCTAAAGGTCCAGGCACAACAAGGCTGCTTTATTCGTCAAGCTGGTTGCAGGCACAGAAAGAGTTGAAGGGGAAATTTGAAGCAATCGGGATGAAGTGCTATTTCGATTCGGTAGGAAACTTGTACGCTACGTTGGCGGGGACTGAAAAGCCGGAACGGACAATCGCTACTGGATCTCATGTGGATACGGTTGTTAAAGGCGGGAAATTAGATGGGCAACTGGGGATTTTCGGTGCATATCTTGCTGTAAAAAAATTACTGGAGACCTTTGGAAAACCACGAAAGAGTATTCAAATCATTTCAATGGCAGAGGAAGAAGGATCACGGTTTCCCTATGTTTTTTGGGGAAGTAAGAATATTTTCGGTTTAGCGAAAAAAGAAGATGTTATGACGATAAAAGATGCTGATGGGATTGGCTTTGTTGAAGCGATGCATAATTGTGGTTTTGACTTCAGCACAGATATCAAGCAAAGAATGGATATTGATGCTTTTATTGAACTGCACATTGAACAGGGGAATTTTCTTGAAGAAGAAAATTTCACAGTTGGTGTGGTGAGTTCTATCGTAGGTCAGAAGCGTTATAACATTACGCTTAAAGGAGAAGCAAATCATGCAGGCACAACACTTATGCGTTTCAGAAAAGATACGCTTGAATGTATGGCGCGTATCGTGACACAGTCGATCGATAAAGCAAAAGCTGCCGGCGATCCATTGGTACTAACTTTTGGCAAAGTTGTTCCAAAACCAAATACTGTTAATGTTGTTCCCGGCGAAACTTTGTTTACTATGGATTGCCGTCATACCGATATGCAATTTCTACAAAAATTCACCACCGATATTGAGTTGGATATGAAAGAAATTGCTGAGCGGATGGGTATTGGTATTGAGTTTGATAACTGGATGAACGAGCCGCCTGTACTGATGAATAAAAAAGTTGTTGATAGTATTGAGCGTGTTTGTAAAGATAAGCTAATGAACTATAAAGTTATGCACAGCGGTGCTGGTCATGATTCTCAAATTTTTGCGCCGCATGTTCCTACTGGTATGATTTTTGTTCCAAGTATTAAGGGGATTAGCCATAATCCGGCAGAAGATACAAAGGTTGAAGATCTTCGTGATGGAATTAAAACATTGGCATACACGCTATATGAATTGGCGTATGAATGCAAATAAGAAAGGATGTTTATTATGAAGACACAAGTATTAAAAAAATCATATCCGGAGGGTTATTGGAAACGTCTGGTTTTTACTTTTTGTATGGGATGGACGATCATCTGGATTTACAGAGCAATGTTATCACCGATTTACCCTGAAATTCAAAATACGATCGGTCCACAAACAAATGCAGCCATGGGTATTATTGCATCCTGTTATTTTTTTGGTTATACGGCACTGCAAATTCCATCTGGTTTTTTAGTCGATAAATTCGGTCAAAAAAAAGTGTTGATCCCAGGCTTTATTATCTTCGCTGCCGGTGTATTTAGTATTGCTTCGGCAACATCGATTATGCCAATTTATATAGGTGCTGTGCTGGCTGGTGTTGGTTGCGGTACATATTATGGTTCAGCTTATTCCTTGACTTCACAGCATGTGCCCCAAGAAAAGAAAGGTTTGCAAACGGCTATCGTTAATAGTGGTTCGGCGCTGGGGATGATTCTTGGTATGACTGGTTCAAGCTATTTTGTTAAAACAATGGGTTTACCATGGCAGACTATGGTTGTTATTTCAGGCTGTTTGCTGGTTTTCCTCGTTTTGTGGTTTTTCTTTGTAATTATTGATCCAAGTAAAATTGCTCCGGTGGATGATGGTTCTATCGACAAAAAAGATGAGGCAATCTCGGAAGTTGTTGAGAAATCCAAAGGGTCTATGTTCCGCCCGTCCTTATTAACTTGCTACTTTTTATATTTTACGACCTGCTACGCATATTATATGATCGTCACTTGGCTGCCCAAATTTCTTGAAACTGAGCGTGCCATTAAAGGTGGTATGATAGGGATTACCGTCTCGATGATAGCAGTAACGGCCGTTCCGGGTGCTTTGTATTTTGCTAGAATGTCTGATAAAAAACGTGATAAAAAAGCAGCAATTATTCTTTTTCTCGAAATTGCGGCATTTATCTTAATCGCCGTTTCCATGTTTGTTCCAGATACGACTAGTCTGGTTATCGTTTTGCTTCTTTATGGATTTTTGGGAAAAATGGCTGTTGATCCAGTTTTGATTTCTTATGTATCGGATCAAGCGGATAAGAAAACCATGGCTACAACACTGGGAACTTTCAATTTTTTCGGAATGTCTTCTTCAGTTGTGGCCCCAGCACTTACCGGTTATATTATCGATAAGACAGGATCTGGGGTTTGGGGATTTTATTTGGGAGCCATTCTCTTATTTATTGGTGCAATTGTATTTTATTTGACAAATAACAGAACCCAAAAAAATTTGGATAAAGTGGAGGTTTGATTATGAGTTATATTAATAATGTTGTCGGATATAGAAGTGATCTTTTAAGTAATCGATCCGTGGTTAAAAAAGAGAATTATGCCTTAATTGAACCGGATGGTTTGGTCAAAAATGTCATTCCTGGTTTTGAAAATTGTGATATTACAATTCTTAGTTCGCCAAAACTTGGAGCTAGTTTTGTTGATTATCTTGTTACAATTTATGAAGATGGTAAGAATGAACTTGGTTTTGGGGTTGACGGTGTTGAGACTCTAATCTATTTATTAGAAGGGTCTTTAGCTGTGAAAGCTGGTGAGGCATCTTATGATTTAGAAAAAGGTGGTTTTATTTATTGTCCACCAGGAACAAAACTTTACTTTCACAATAAGAGTGGTCACGTGGCAAAAGTCTTTATGTATAAACGTAGATATGTACCGTTGGAAGGGCATAAGCCATATGTTGTTACAGGCAATACGGAAGATATGGAATGGACAATTTATGAAGGCATGCAAGATGTTCTAGTTAAAGACTTTTTGCCGAAAGATTTGGCATTTGATTGTAATTTTCACATTCTTAGTTTCAAACCAGGTGCTTCACATGGCTATATTGAAACCCATGTTCAAGAACATGGTGCGTATTGTTTGAGTGGGCAGGGAATGTATAATCTTGATAATGACTGGATTCCCGTAAAAAAAAATGATTACATTTTTATGGGGGCATACTGTCCGCAGGCCTGCTATGCTGTTGGCCGTGATGAAGATTTCAATTATGTTTATTCAAAAGACTGCAATCGAGATGTTACAATTTAAGCAGGATAGAAGATAAGAAGGAGAATTGAAATGGACAAACAGTTAGTTATCGCTTTAGGTGGGAATGCGCTGGGTAATACTCCGGAGGAACAAAAACAATCCGTTTTGGCGGCTGCCGGTCACATTGTGAACCTTGTCAAAGATGGCTATAAAATCGTGATTGTCCATGGGAATGGACCACAAGTCGGGATGATTAATTTGGCTTTTGAATTAGCATATCAGCAAAATTCAAAGATTTCAGCTATGCCGTTTGCGGAGTGCTGTGCTATGAGCCAGGGATATATTGGATTCCATCTGCAAAATGCCCTGCAAAATACATTTTTAATGCAGGGCATGATGACACATGTATCAACAGCGATTACCCAGGTCATCGTTGATCAATATGATCCGGCGTTTACGCAGCCAACCAAACCGGTCGGATTATTCTATTCGGAAGCGGCAGCTAAAGCAATTGGAGAGGAAAGAGGATACACATTTGTTGAGGATTCTGGAAGAGGTTTTAGACGAGTTGTACCATCTCCAGAGCCGATTGACATCAAGGAAAAAGGAACAATTCGCTGCCTCATGGACAATGGAGACATTGTTATTGCCTGTGGCGGGGGTGGCATTCCCGTATATCGTGAAGGGGACATGCTTCATAGCGTTGATGCAGTAATCGATAAAGATAAGGCCGCGGGTAAACTGGCCGATGTTATTAATGCCGATACCTTCATTATTTTGACTGCAGTGCCAAAGGTTGCTATCAATTTTGGGAAACCTGATCAAAAATGGTTGGAACGTATCACTGTTTCAGAAGCTCAGCGCTATATCGAAGAAGGGCACTTTGCCCCAGGGTCTATGCTGCCCAAAGTAGAAGCCGCTATTAAATTCATTCAATCCGGTCAGGGCAGAACCGCTATTATTACATCTTTAGAGAATGCATATTATGCGATTACTGAAAATAATGGTACAATAATCTGTGCTGAATAAATCATGTGTAGAGTTCATTGCTTTTGATAGTAGCTGGACTTACAACATTGAAATAGTTTTTAATTAGCCTATCATGGAAGATGGCAGTATATGGATAGCTGGATTTATAGTTGTCCTGTATTAAAAAAATAGTTAATAGTCAATAGGTAAAAGGAGTATGATACATGTATAAAGAGCTTAACACTACACTGCGTACAATTATGACGCCAGGACCGGTTGAGGTAGAGCCACGCGTACTTAGAGCTATGTGCACGCCTATTTTAGGACAGTTTGACCCTGAGTTTACCAATATAATGAATCAAACAATGGAAATGTTAAGAGAAGTATTTCAAACAAAAAACCAGTGGGCTTTTCCCATTGATGGCACTTCACGGGCTGGAATCGAAGCGGTTCTCGCTAGTTTGATTGAACCAGGTGATGTGGTTTTAGTTCCAATATATGGGCGATTTGGACATCTTTTTGTGGAAATTGCCCAAAGATATGGTGCAAATGTTGTGACGGTAGAAACTACTTGGGGAGAAGTGTTTTCACCCGAAATCGTGATTGAGGAAATTAAGCGAGTGAAACCTAAAATTGTCGGTATGGTTCATGGAGAAACCTCAACGGGATGCATGCAACCATTAGAAAAAATTGGTGCAGCCTGCCGAGCCTTGAATGTATTATTTGTGGTAGATGCCGTTGCCACCTTGGGTGGAACTATGGTAAAAGTGGATGAATGGAAAATTGATGCAGCTATCGGTGGTACGCAAAAATGTTTATCTGTACCTTCAGGGATGGCGCCGATCACTTTTAATGATAGAGTTGAAGCTATATTATTGCAGCGTAAAAAGATTGAACAAGGATTGGTTGATTCGAGTACGAAAGATATTGTGCAAACTCGATTAATTCGCAGTAACTATTTTGATTTAAGTCAATTAATGGATTATTGGAGCCCTGTTCGATTAAATCATCATACGGAAGCTACTTCGATGATATATGCGCTGCGAGAAGGTTTAAGAATTGTATTAGAAGAAGGTCTTGAAAATAGATTTTCCCGTCATACATTGCACGAAAAGGCTCTTGTTGCAGGAATCAGGGCAATGGGGCTTAAATTATACGGTGATGAGGCTCATAAATTACCTGTCGTAACAGCTATTGAAATACCACCTGGCATAGATGGTGAATCTGTTCGGATGATGTTGCTACAGGATTTTGAAATTGAAATTGCCAGTTCTTTTGGCCCTTTGAAGGGGAAAATATGGCGGATTGGTACAATGGGATATAGTTGCAGAAAGAAAAATATTGTACATGTTCTTGGTGCACTGGAGGCTGTTTTAATAAGACATAAGGCAAATATACGTGTAGGTTTGGCTGTTCAGGCAGCTATTGATGTTTATCATATTTCATAGGAATGGTAATGCTGGAGTGGATTTAAGGGGTATTCATATGTCTGCTGTAGATTTTGAGTAGGAGGAATTTTCATGAACACACCGTCTGCTTCACCAAAAAAATATGTTCAGTGGAGGGTACGATATTCTGTTTTAAGTATACTGTGGGTGAGTTGGTTATTTTCTTTTTTGGATAGAATGGTAATTAGTGTTTCTTTACCATTTATTGGAGCGGACTTTCAACTTGATGCAGCCTCACAGGGCATTATTTTAAGTGTTTTTTTTGGTGGATATGCTTTGTTTCAAATTCCAGGCGGAATATTGGCTGATAGATTTGGGTCTAGAAGGGTCATGGCTTTTGCGATCGCTTGGTGGTCCGTCTTTACAAGTCTTACTGGTATGGCGCTTTCTTATCCTGCTCTTTTGGTCTGTAGGTTTGTGTTCGGAGTTGGCGAAGGTTGTTTTCCGGGGGCTTCTTGGAAAACGATCGCAACATACTTTCCTTCTAAAGAAAGAGCCACTGCCACTGCTATTCAAAGTTCGGTTAATACATTAGGACCTGCGGTTGCTTCTTTAATTGCAGCTGGTGTTATTGCCGCTTTTGGATGGCGAGCCGTTTTTATTGGCTTGGGGATTCCGGGAATAGCGGTTACGCTAATTATTTTGTTATATATAAAAGATAACCCCCTTCATCACCCTAGTATGACAACAGAGGAACTAAGCGAGCTGAACATTGATGCGCAGGAAGCTTCTGTAAAGAATAAAATACAGTTTAAACAGTTTTTGCAAACTAAAATATTATGGCAGATGGTTTTTATTTGGTTTTTATTTGACATTACTTTTTGGGGATTTGTCTCTTGGCTGCCTTCTTATTTGATGAAAATTAGAGGATTTTCTGTAATTAAAACAGGTATTCTTGGCTCGCTTCCTTTTTTTATTGGTACCATTGGGATGTTGGCAGGAGGCTATTTATCTGATAAGTTTAAAGGGTCTCGAAAGTGGTTGTTTATTCCTAATACATTGATTGCAGCAGGATTTTTATATTTGACTTATAGTGTAACTTCTGCAGCTTGGGCGGTGGTATTTCAGTGCGTTTCTGCATTATTCATGTTTTTAGCTTTTGCTGCTTTTTGGGGATTGGTTATTGATGCGATTCCGCCGGAAATCATGGGGGCAAGTTCAGGTACTGTTAATTTTGGGGGTCAACTAGCTGGCTTTGTATCGCCTATATTAATGGGATATCTTATTGATGTGAATCAAGGTTCCTTCGATATGGCTTTTATGTTTTTGATTATAGCGGCAGTAGGATCTGCGCTAGTTGCTTTAACGGTAGAAAATAAGAATGTGAAAGAACAGCAGTCTTGAAAATTTAAAGGAATTTTACTGTTTAAATATCATTGAGATGTTCAGGGGTTCAATTTTTATCCAAAGCATAAAAAAGCGTTGCTATTTTCTTTAAAAGAAGACAGCAACGCTTTTTTATTGGCAAACATTTGGCAAATAAAATTATTTTATCATGCGTTTGTCATCATTATCAAATAGAATATAAATATTAAAGAATTCCTATCACCTTAGATTTTTATATACGGAGGTTAAATATTGAAAAACATACGAATTTTAATTATTATAATGCTATCTATTTTTTTGCATTTTAGCTGGTTGGGTCAAGAAGGTTTTGCAAATCTTTATTATGCGGCGGGTGTCAAAAGTATGATGATGAATTTGCATAATTTCTTTTTTGTTTCCTTTGATCCGAATGGGTTTATCACGATTGATAAACCTCCACTTGGTTTTTGGTTTCAGACACTAAGTGCGACAATTTTTGGTTTTAAGGGATGGAGTATTATTCTTCCGCAAGCATTAGGTGGAGTGGTATCTGTATATATGATCTATGCTATTGTAAAAAAATATCATAATGAATGGGCAGGTTTGATTGCGGCATTCGTTTTAGCAACTACACCTATATTTGTTGCTGCAAGTCGCAATAATACAATCGATGTATTGCTTGTTACAACACTGTTATTGTCAGTCTTAGTATTTTTCCCAGCGGCAGAAAAACTTAATTTAAAAAAACTTTTAATAACTTTTTTCCTTATCGGTATTGGATTTAATATAAAAAGTCTTGAAGCCTTTATGGTTTTACCAGCTTTTTATATTACATATTTTTTTACCTGTCAAGGGCAGTTTAAAAAGAAAATAATCCATTTATTTATTGCGACAATGCTTTTGATTATTACTTCTTTTACCTGGTTTGTTATTGTAGATAGTATTTCACCAAATGCACGTCCTTATGTTGGTAGTAGTGAAACTAATTCTGAAATTCAATTAGCAACAGGCTATAATGGTCTAGGACATTTTTTAGGAGAAGGTGGCAGGCTTGCTGGGCAGGTTCGACATCCGATAACTACACCAATCAATACAGCGGCTGGTAATATAAAGAAACAAGGTGGAGAAATGGGCACTCCCGGATTGTTTAGACTTTTTAATCATCAAATGGGGGGACAAATTAGCTGGTTGTTGCCTTTTGTTTTGAGTGGCATACTTGTTACTATTTATCAATTTTGCAAAAAAGATTTATCTGAAAAACTTAAAATGAAAGTTTTATTTTGGAGTTGCTGGCTTATTCCACAGCTTATATTTTTCAGTATTGCCGAAGGTGCACATCGATACTATTTAGTGATGATGGCCCCGGCGATTGCTGTGTTGATGGGAATTAGTTATACAAATTTTGTATCTTGGTACTGTAATAATGATGCCGAAAAACGGTATTTATTGCCAATTTCTATATTTTTAACAGTTGGTGCGCAAATTTATATTTTGATTGGATATAGTGAATGGACTTTTTGGTTGGTTCGAATCATTAGTGGAATAACTATCTTAACCATTTTATCATTTTTGTGGAAAATTAAATATAAAGTCTCGGGTCAAATCAATCGAATCGTTATAATAGTTAGTGCAATTAATATAATGCTGCTTCCTTTCAGTTGGGCAATTACACCTGTCTTATATGGTTCTGGCAATGCAGCTTTTCCTTTCGCAGGACCGGATTTGAATTCGCGATCGGCACAGTCTAATGTGCAATGGGGAATGAACTTTACGGAGGCGAATTATGATAAATTAATCGGATTCCTTTTATCGCATCGATTGGGCGAAGCGTATATTGTGGCTGTTCCAAATGCACATGTTGCAGCCCCATTGATTCTTACTAGTGGTCAAGCGGTGCTGACTTATGGTGGGTTTGGTGGTGCAGAAAAAATATTAAATAAAGATACGGTTGAAGATTTAGTTAAAAATCAACAGGTGCGGTACATTATCATCAATACTGGTTCGAATCAACAGCAGTCTGAAATTAATGAATGGGTAAGCACGCATGGGGTGTTAGTACCGGATAATGAGTGGAAAAATATGGACGCAGAAAACCTTGCATCGGTTGGATCGAATTCATCAAAAAGAAATTTATCTTTGGAACTTTATGACTGTAAAATATGAGTGCTTGTTTTATAGTTTATGCTGAGAAACATAGGATCTTTTTTTTAAAGCCCCATCTTCTTTTTCTGTAAAAAATAATATGGGATTTGTGTTAATAACATACAGATCCAACCGATAAGACTGGCATAGGCAACTGCTGTTAGCCCCATTTTGGGTACTAACAGGTATACGAAGATAAAACGTAGTGATATTTGAATGATTGTGCCAGTAAGTGTAATTTTCATATAACCCATGCCGCGAAAGAAGCCTTGAATTCCGTTTGTGAAGGCTGGCAAGAGATAAAAGAAGGCCATTAAGGTAAGATAGCTCGTTCCGATAGTTACCATTTCAAAAGATTCATCGGAAACAAATAATTGCATAATAGGTTTTTTGAAAATAAGTATGACGGCACATATTATTATCCAATAACAAAATTCTACAAGGAGTCCGTAGCGAAAACCTTTTTTTACGCGTTCTTTTTTTCCGGCCCCGCGATTTTGTGCAACAAAAGTCATCATGCCATGAGAAACACTCTGTTCGGGAGTAAACGCAAAATCATCAACTCGACTTACCGCGTTAAAAGCTGCGATGGTATCGATCCCGAGTGGATTGATGACACCTTGAATAAGAAGTTTTCCAATTGGCTGGCACGCCTGCTGAAGTGCTGTAATAGAACCATTCTGTAAGGTAAGACGCAGAATGGTTCTATCTAGTTTTAAATCTTTGATAGATAATGTAAGAAAAGGGATTTTTTTATGAACATACAGTACACATAATAAACCGGATACGCCTTCAGCAATCACAGTGGCGAGGGCAGCACCGCCAACATCCATGTGCAGCCCAGCGACAAATACCATATCTAAACAACCATTTAACACAGAGGCTATTGCGAGGAAACGAATTGGTGTTTTTGCATCGCCAACACTTCGCATAGCAGCTGAATAGGCATTGTATAGATACGTAAATGGCATGCCAAAAAAAATAATACGCAGATAAAGTGTAGCTTTATCTAGAATTTCCGCAGGAACCGCTAATAATTTTAAAATTACTCCTGAAAAAGCTACACCAAATATAACGATGCCTAGGGAAAAGACACATCCGAATATAAGTGTTGTGGCAAGTGTTTTTTTTAGCTTCTTTTCATCTTTTGCCCCAAAAAATGCGCTCATTAAAACAGAGGCACCAATACAGATGCCAGTAATACCTAAAATTACAATATTCATAACAGGATTTGCAGTACCGACAGCAGCGAGTGAATCTGTTCCGGCAAACTGACCAACAACAATAGAATCTACGGCATTATATGTTAATTGAAATAAATTACCTAAAATCAACGGAATGGAAAAGCTTACAAGGTGTTTCGGGATATTTCCGATGGTCATGTTTTTTATCATAAAAATAGAACCTCTTTTGCTGAATACTCTATCGTTGAGTATATAGCAAAAAAGGTTCTATGCTCAATGCCTGTTTTGTTAAAAGTATTTCATTTTGAAACTATTTTAATTTTCGCCAGAGTGTAGTGTGTCCAATCCCAAGACGTTTTTCTACATGGGATTGGATCATGCCCTCTTGTTTCATAATATGAGAAATTATCCGTTTTTCAATATCTTTCATAGTGCCGCTCAAATCTACTGGTACCAGTTCTTGATGGGTGAAATTATATTTTTCTTGAATTAAAACAACTTTGACATCACTTTCGGATAGGTATATACCGCATTTTGTCAAGGCGAGATGATTCATGACGCGGCTAAATTGATGCAAATTTCCCGGCCAATCATAATTGATCAATAGTTTACGACCTTGTTCTTTGATACCTGCAATATGAGAACCGCTTTTTAAATTCAATTTGGCCAGATATAGGGCAATCATATTGCCGATTTCGCTGCGACAGAATTTTAGCGGTGGCAGGTTAATGCGCACTTCATCCAATACGGAACATAATGGTCTGAACATTTTTTGCTGTTGGATACATTGTTCTACAGATAGTTCCACGGAGGCTATAAGTTTGACATTTCGTCTTTTTATGATTTCTTTTAAAATGACTGTTAACTTTTTTTGCCCATCGAAGTTAAGCTTATCAATGTCTTCTAAAAAAATGACTTCGCTTGCAGTTTTTAGACTGGTGCTAAAAAAATATTGCAATTTATTATAATCTTGATCGAATGGTATTGAAAAACAGTTAATACGGATCAGAACATCGGCTTTTTTACTACCGTAATAACAGCAAAGATACCCTGCTGCGTCTTTGCCCATGCCATTTTCACCGCTAATAATGGTGGCAAGGGGTGTTTGACTATAGTCTTTGATTTTATTGGCGATTGAGATAGGGAAGGTAATATTTATGTCACTTGTCGATAGTTGGTTTATCGGCTCAATCGTTATAAAATTTAGGGGGATTCCATCTGTTTGCTGGCAAAATTGACTGTATGTCCTGTCATTGCTAGAATCAATCGGCGTGACGGAAATGTGCTTTTTGAGTTTGGATGATAAAAGTGAACTATTCTCTTTATAGGCATGAACAACTGTCGAAATTCGTATAGCTTCTTCAATGGCGCTGCGAATTCCTTCGCTTCCGCTCGTAATGAGCATACTGTTCATGCCCAGCTCTTGTGCTGTTTTATAAACAATATGGTCGCCGATAATAAGGTCATACTTTTCTTGATTTAAATTTTGCAGTATTTTTAAAGTTTTTGCGTGCTTGATATATGTGTAGGTATCTATTTCATAACCTAAGAGTTCTTTTAGTTGGCAAAAAGTATTTATCAGATTGGGGTAAGCTAAAAGAGCTTTTTTTCCAGTAAATCCTTCTGCTAGTTTTAAAATACGAAAAATATCAAACGCATTAATCTGAATTTCGACAATTGGTAGTGTAGTTACTTTCTTACAAGCTGTGGCAGTTCCACCTCGTGTCATAATTACGTCATAATGTTTGTCGGCTTGAAGTTTACGAATGATTTCTGGTCCATTCGCATAGTTTCCCTCATATATATCGATGTTAGCCGATGGATATTGCTTGCTTAATGATAAGGTTAATTCTTTTAATCCAGAATAGGGAGCTATTAATAGGATGTTTGCTGTCATGAACTTTAGCCTCGTATTATCAAATTGTTTTTTGGGGAATTGGCAAAAATTTTATTTAGACAAAGAAGTATTTGATACAATATTATTAATATTATAATTATGCATCGAATCCATGTGTAATACAATCCGTTGGTCATGCTATTTACAATAAATATTTTAAATGGTGTAATATAATCTGTTATACTTATGTAGAGGATTGTCAGGAGGGGATACGTTGAAAGACAAAAAATCTATAGTAGCAGTGCTGTTGCTTTTATTTATTTTACTAAGTGCAGGGGGGGCTTATATTGGAGATTATTTCGTTGATTTTGCGTTGAAAAGAGGCAATGCGGATGATCCATTGGCTATTCCAGCAGCCTGCCAGAAAATCTTAGATCCTAATGTAAAGCCCCAGGCAGATTTGGACTTTAGAAAAGAAATATGGCAGGAAACTTCGTTTGATGGGCTCAAGTTAATCGCTTCCCATTTTAGTCCGAAAGAGAAGAGCGATAAATGGGTGGTTGTGGTACATGGTTATGGTAGATCACAAAATAGTGTGTTGGATATTGCCAATCAATATTTGAAAAATGGGTATCATGTACTTGTACCAGATTTACGAGCCTCTGGTGAGAGTGAAGGCAGTTATCTTAGTATGGGTTATTTTGAAAGTGATGACGCGAAATTATGGATTGATCAGATCGTTCAATCTGCTCCTAAAGCAGAAATTGTTTTACATGGTGTATCAATGGGAGCAGCGACGGTTATACAGACGTCAGCTAAACCTTTGCCGGACAATGTTAAAGCGGTTGTCGAAGATTGTGGTTATACGAATGCGTACACAATGTTTTCATTGCAGTTGAAGAAGCTTTATGGTTTACCAGCTTTTCCGATTATGGATTTTGTTAATGTTTTATGTAAAATCAAAGCAGGATATTATTTATCCGATGCAAACCCGCTTGCTGTTATCGATAAAAACCGTATACCTATGTTATTTATTCATGGTGGCAAGGATGAACTGGCACCTTTTGCTATGATGCTTCAGTTATATGAGGCAGCGACTTGCGAAAAGGAAAAATTAGAAATTGCCGAGGCCGGGCATGCCGATGCACGAAACGTCGACCCAGTCGCTTACTATAAAAAGGTTTTTTCTTTTATTGATCGATATATTGATAAAAATGGTGGATAAATTAGGTGGAATGGGAAAAAGAAGGTTATCGAAAATCAATGGTATTCTATTATTGTAAAAACTTGACATATAAAATAAAAGCTGTTAACATGTAATAAGTTTGATAATTCAAACAGCGGCCAAAGGTGACCTTGAAACTGGATTCTTTTAATTTAGTTACTCGGGCACCTTTTTTTGTATGTCTAATTTATTGGTATACCAGTATACCAATAAATGAAAGAAAGGAGTGAAATTATGTATCAACCTTTAAATAAATTGAATATGCAAGGAGAAGGCAGTTTGTATCATCAAGTTATAGATAATATTCGCAACCTTGTATTAAATGGAAAGTTAAGGGTAGGAGACAAATTGCCCTCGGAGCGTGAGTTGGCAGAAATGTATGGAGTTAGCCGTGTTCCGATACGCGAAGCATTAAAGACATTAGAGTTTTTGGGCATCGTACAGAGTGTTCGTGGTGATGGGGTATATATTCAAAATATACAAGCAAAGAATTTACTGGAAAACGTTGAGTTTGCTGTGCAGGATGACAGTGATCTATTACCAGACCTTTTTGAAGCAAGGGTCGCTATAGAAGTGAAGGCTGCGCAATTGGCTGCTTTACGCAGAAACGATGCGGAGCTTGAAGCTATGCTGGAAGCTGTATTAGATATGGAACGTGACTTGTTATTGAAGCGTGATGCCAGTATATCTTCTTATAAATTTCATTTAGCCATTATAAAAGCTTCACATAATCGGGTATTATATCGTATCCATGACAATCTTTCTGATCTGTTAAAGTTGTCCCGTCAAAAATCATTGTCAGTAAAAGGACATAGTGAGGTCGCATTGGATTTTCATAAGCAGTTATTAAATAAAATTCGAGAGAAAAAGGCAGAAGAAGCAGGAACTTTAATGGCGGAGCATTTATACAAGGCAAGTCTGGTGATTGATAACAAAAAGAATAACAATGATCATGGAAAGTAGGCGGTGTTAATATGGCTATAGGTATCGCAATAATGGTAGTTGCCTGGGTTGTTTATATGATTATTAAGAAATTTTATCCGCAAGCAGTGCTCTTAACAGCGGGTATAGTTCTTCTTTTTGCAGCCTGTTTATTGGGAAATACGCCAATTATTGAAGGAAAAGAGTCTTCAGGTTCTGCTTTTTTAGATATCTTTAATACAATAAGTGTTTTACTTAGTTCACGTGTGGCTGGTTTGGGGCTCACAATTATGTCTATTGCTGGTTTTGCCAAGTATATGGAATACATAGGGGCAAGTAAATCGTTGTTTGCTTTGGTTGCTTCGCCAATCAAACATATTAAGTCGCCATATATTTTACTGGTATTCAGTTTCTTTATCAGCCAGTTTTTAGTGCTTTTTATTCCAAGTCATGCCGGACTGGGGTTGCTGCTTATGGTGATGCTGTATCCGATATTGATTCGGGCTGGTGTCAGTAAACTTTCCGCATTGGGCGTAATTGGCTGTGCACAATATATGGATGTGGGTCCTGGTTCTGGGAATGCAATACTTGCGGCCAATATCTGCGGCTTAGAGCCATCCATATATTTTGTAAATCATCAGTTACCAATTTTTATTATAACAACATTAATTCTTGGCATTACACATTTTTTTGTGCAAAAATGGTGGGATAAAAAAGAAGGATTTTGTGGACAAGAATATCTAACAGAGTTTACTGAACAAAATGAAAAGTGTCCACCACTCATTTATGCGATTTTACCAATGATACCTATGGTGCTTATTCTTGGATTTAGTCCGATTTTTTATAGTAAAATTAAAATGGATGTTGTTACTGCAATGTTTTTAAGTACATTTATTAGTATGGTTTTTGAGTATGTAAGAAGCAAAGATTTCCGATCTGTTTTGAAAAGTTTGCAGTATTTATATGATGGGATGGGGAAAAGTTTTGCCACCGTAGTTAGTTTGATTGTTGCTGGTGAAGTATTTGCTGCTGGTTTAACTAAAATTGGTGCTGTTGACATACTGACGACGAGTGTGCAAAATTTAGGTCTTGGTATACATGGTTTAATTATTTTATTTTGCATAGTTATTGCTGGTTGTGCTTTTTTAATGGGATCAGGCAATGCAGCATTTTTCTCATTTGCGGCTCTCGCCCCTAAGATTGCCGCTGTAATGCACATTGATGTCATTACTTTGGTTTTGCCAATGCAGATTATGACAAGCTTTGGTCGTGTTGTATCACCAATCACGGCGGCAATTGTTGCCATTGCCGGAGTCGCCGACGTATCACCTGTACAAGTTGTTAAACGGACAGCAATTCCTATGGCGGTAGCCGCACTCGTAAATGTGGTGTTTATATTTATTAATTTATAGAGGAGATGTTTTAATTGAAATGTGCAAAATGTATTCAAAAAAAATGTTATTTAGAAGGTCAAAACTGTACTAAAATTACGGTTGATGATGTAAAAGATGCTTATACTGGTCAGCAATTGGCTATCATGAAGGCAGCTGCCTGTACGGAAGGCCGCTTTTATAACAATCTTACCCGGTTAGAAGAAACCAAAGAGTTTTGCAAAATAATGGGATATAAGAAAATTGGCATAGCTTTTTGTATAGGACTTAATAAAGAAGCCAAACTGATAGAAGAATACCTTGCTAAAACATTGGAAGTATATTCTGTCTGTTGTAAAGTTTGCGGTGTTGCCAAAGAAAATCTAAATTTAGAGCAAATTAAAGAAGGTGCACGTGAAACGATGTGCAATCCATTAATGCAAGCTGAGCTGCTCAAAAATAAAGGGGTAGAATTTTGCATTACAGTAGGTCTTTGCGTTGGGCATGATGCACTTTTCACAGGAGCGGCAAATGTTCCGGTATCTTGTCTTGTGGCCAAGGATCGCGTGCTTGCCCATAATCCGCTTGGAGCTGTGTATTCTCGTTACTGGCGAAAAAAGCTTGGTATTCCATTAGATGATGAAGTATAGTAGTTCACTAAAAAAAGACAGGAGAGAAGCTATATGATAAAGCATAATTTTGATGAATTGATTAACCGTAAAGGCACTGAATGTAAAAAATGGGATACTTATGCAGAGGATGTGATCCCTATGTGGATTGCAGATACTGATTTTAAGTGTCCACAGCCTGTTATTGATGCTATGGTAAAAAGAGCTGAGCATGGTATTTATGGGTATCCTGTCAATGCCAAGAATTTTGAAGACGCTATTGTTAATTGGCAGAAAAAAAGGTTTGGCTGGGAGATTGAAGCGGAGTGGGTAGAATATACGCCTGCCGTTATTCCTGCTATTGTATATGCAATCTATGCGTTTACAAATCCGGGCGACAATATTGTTATTCAGATGCCAGCGTATCATCCGTTTCATACTATTATTCCTAATAATGGTAGACATATTCTTGGTAATAACCTGGTTTTGCAAAAAGATGGCAGTTATGAAATTGATTTTAAAAATCTTGAATCGTTGCTAAGTCAAAAGCGAACAACCATGTTTCTTTTGTGCAGTCCACATAATCCTACTGGAAAATGTTTTACCAGAGACGAATTGAACAGAATATCAGAGCTTTGTCTGAAACATAATGTATTTGTTGTTTCTGATGAAATACATTCAGATATAATTTACAAGGGAAGTAAACATATTCCTTTTGGGAGTCTTTCACAAGAAGCTGCTGATAATTGTGTGGTTTGTGTCAACCCAAGTAAGACCTTTAATATAGCAGGTGTAAGGACGGGCGCGGCTGTAATACCAAATCGCCGTAATCATGATTTGTTTTATGCGCCGCTTGAAAATCTCAAAGCATATGGCAGAACAATATTTGGTACGCTGCCAATCGAAATCAGTTATAATGAATGTGACTATTATGCTGACCAATTGCTGGAATATCTAGAAGGAAATCTCGAATATCTTAAAAATTTCCTTGCAGAAAAAATACCGAAAATAAAAGTGGGACAACCGCAGGCTACATATTTAATTTGGCTGAATTGTAAAGACCTGAATATGGAGCCAGTGAAGTTGCAAAAATTCTTTCTTGAAGAGGCTAAGGTGGCAATGAATGAAGGTTCCACATTTGGTGTTGGTGGTGCTGGTTTTATGAGAATGAATATTGCCTGCCCACGAGCAAGATTAGTTAAAGCACTTAATCAAATAGAAAAATCTGTAAATATGTTATAAAAAGAAAAGTTTGACAAACTGATAGTGCTTACAGGAATTGTCAATTTTTTGTTGGAAAATAAAACATATAGGATGCTTTATTTTATGGGAGAGAGGCTTTAGGATGAAAAATACGTTGCAAATTCGCTTGACAATTTTGATTGCAGTATTTTCTTTTTTTGCTGCGTTAGTAGTTGGCGGCGTAAGTACATATATGAATGCTGCCGCTACCACGCAAAATATATTTAGCAGTAATCAGAATATTACGGGTCAAATAGCCAAGGAAATTGAACAATTTGTCAGTAGTGATAAAATTTTAATAGAAACGTTGGCATTATCGCCAACAGCTTACTCAATGGATGCAGCTAAGTTTCGTGAAATGATTGTTGTGGCTCAACAAAAGAGTCCTGAATTTGAAACTATGTATGTAATGAATCAAAGTGGTATGCAAATTGCGAAAACTACAAATAGTTCATTAAACAATAAAGCAGATAAAGATTACTTTACAAATGCGATTCAAGGGCAGACCTATATAACAAATTCATATATTTCTCAATTAACGAATGCACCAACGATTACGATTTCTACACCGATAAAGGATGCGAATGGAAATATTGTCGGTGTATTAGCAGGCGATGTTAGTTTGAAATCCATTGGGGAACTTGCTCAAAAAATTGTAATTGGCAAAACAGGGTATATTGATGTTGTCGACCAAAAAGGAGTCCTTTTGGCGCATCGTGATGAGGAAAAAGTGAAAAATCAGGAAAACATTGCGAAAGAGGAGTATGTACAAGAAGTAATAAATGGGAAATCCGGGGTACAAGAAGGAATGTCTTCGATAGGTATTTCCTCATTAATTGCCTATGCCCCGATAAATAATTACCATTGGGGAGTCATTTCCTATCTACCTAAAAGTGAAATTAATAGTGTTGTTTACCACAGTGTAATAGTTATGGCAATTTTAGTATTTTTAGTTTTGTTGATTGCAGCAGCAGCGGCTATATTTACAGCTAAAGGTATAGCACGTCCGCTTAACGATCTTGTTAGTGGGGCTGGTAAAATTGCTGAAGGTGATTTAAATCAAAAAATTCAGGCGATTGGTGTGGAAGAAGTTAATCAACTTTCTGTATCGCTTGAACGGATGCGTCAAGATTTGCGGCATATTATTCAAGGCATAATGAGTTCGTCCGACCAAGTATCGGCAGCTTCGGAAGAACTTACAGCTACTACAGAGCAGTCAACACAGGCAATCGGTTTGTTGGCTGATACGATTAGTGAACTAGCACACGGTGCTGATAAACAAGTAAGCACAATCGAAACGGCATCCTCTGTTGTAGAACGAATGTCTGCAGGAATAGAGGAAGTGTCTGCCAATGCTACGACGATGACAACTATTTCCGAGCAGGCAGCGACGTCGGCAAGCGGCGGTGGAAAATCGGTAGAAGCGGTTATGTCACAGATGAATACGATCGAAGAAACTGTCGAAACTTCAGCCCGAGCTGTTAGTAAGCTTGGCGAACGTTCACAGATGATTGGGCAGATTGTGGAAACTATATCTGGTATTGCTGGGCAGACAAATTTGTTGGCTCTGAACGCGGCAATTGAGGCCGCACGTGCTGGAGAACAAGGCAGGGGTTTTGCTGTAGTGGCTGAAGAAGTACGCAAATTAGCGGAACAATCCCAAGAAGCGGCCAAGCAAATAGCAGAATTGATTATTGAAGTGCAAAATGAGACTGAAAAAGCGGTGGAGGCCATGAATAATGGCACACGGGAAGTTAAGATAGGCAGTGAAGTAGTAGATACTGCAGGAAAAGCGTTTACTGAAATTGTGGGGCTTGTAGAGCGCGTTTCTATACAGGTTAAGGGAATTTCATCTGCTATGCAGGAGATGGCAAATGAAAGTGAATCAATTGTAAACTCCGTATGCGATATTGACCGTATTAGCAAAGCTGCTGCCGGACATACACAAACTGTATCTGCTACAACAGAAGAACAGTCGGCATCTATGCAGGAAATTTCGAATGCTAGTCAATCTTTAGTAAAAATGGCTGAAGGATTACAAGATGCAGTTAAACGATTTAAACTATAGTTTACAAAAAGAAATCTGTATTTAGTTAAATAAGTAATAATACACTAAGCAATAAAAGCTCTTTTCTGAAAATATAAACACAACAAGATTTTGAAACCCTTGTTGTGTTTTTTTATCTGAATAGCTGATAAGCAGTGTAAGAAATAGATTGAAACACTTTATATAAAAATATAAAATCTGTTATACTATATAGAGAATTATCAGAAGAAAATAGTTTGAAGAGTGGCAATGGAAATATGAAATAAGGGGGAAATAGGCGTGCGTGCAGTAGTTACAAGAGTTCAAGAAGCATCTGTCGTTATTGATGGAATTGTTACTGGACAAAGTAAACAAGGATTTTTAGTCTTATTAGGGATTGCACCAGAAGATACAGGAAAAGAAGTCATTAGGCTGGCAGATAAAATTTGTGGTACAAGGGTCTTTGAAGATGAAAATGGTAAGATGAATTTAAATCTTGAAACCGTGGGCGGCGAACTTTTGATTGTTTCGCAATTTACGCTTTTTGCTGATTTAAAGAGTAGAAGACCTGGGTTTTCTGCGGCTGCTAAACCGAGTATTGCCATTCCACTATATGAACAATTTATAAAAGAATGTCAAAGCAAAGGCTTTCATGTTGAACATGGTGAATTTGGTGCAGACATGAAAGTATCGTCAATAAATGATGGTCCTGTTACACTTTTGTTTGATACGGATCATTTGTAAATTTTAGAATACTGTTAAAGTATGTTTGGGAAAGGTAAGAATATGCAATCATCTAAAGTTTTTTATACATATTGCTTGACGAAACTGGGTGCTGTGGAGGATTATCCTTTTGGTCCGGATGTAATTGTTTTTAAGATTGGTGCTAAAATGTTTGCACTTATGGCTCGGAGGAATAATCAAAATGTTCTTTCATTGAAATGTGATATAGACTATTCATTGATACTACGTCAACAGTATGCAAGTATTACGCCCGGATACCATTTAAATAAGCGATGCTGGAATACATTAATTCTGGATGGCAGTATTCCAGAAAAAGAGATTATAGCTTTAATTGATCATTCGTATGAGTTAGTTTTTAAATCACTTTCTCGGAAGATAAAGGCAGTCTATGCTGCGGATTTTTAGAAAAAATTCTTTTCCAGTAAGCAAAATAAGGGGCAAACAGGTTTATGCTGTTTGCCCCTTATTATTTATGTACAATCAGTTTAGCTTTCGTTCTTCTGCAAATTTGGCGTAATGCTCTAAGATCATATGAGCGGTTTCTTCAATCGCACGATTTGAGACATTAATTACTAAACAATGCATTTGATGCATGATAGATTTTGAATATTCGATTTCTTCTGAGATGCAAGCTATTTTCGCATAGCTTGCATCAGACATTAAACCAATTGCTTTTAGGCGTTCAGTACGGATTTCATTGAGTTTGCCTGGATCGACAATTAAACCGATAATTTTATGCGGCGGTACGCGGAATAATTCATCAGGTGGTGTGATGCCCGGAATCAAAGGCACGTTGGCAACTTTAAGTCGTTTGTGTGCCAAATACATACTGAGCGGTGTTTTTGAGGTTCGTGATACACCGATTAAGACGATGTCAGCCTTGCGTAAACCCAAAGGACTTTTGCCGTCATCATATTTTACAGCAAATTCAATCGCTTCAATCCGTTTAAAATATTCTTGATTGAGCGTATGCATTAACCCCGGTTGATTTTTTGGTTCAAGTCCGGAAAGCTTTTGTACTGCCTGCAGCATGGGTCCTAAAATATCTATCGTTTCGACATTATATTTTTGAGCGAGTCGATTGAAAGCCTCGCGTAGATTTGGCGAAACGAGGGTATGGCAAGTTAAGGCTTTTTGTGTGGAAACTTCTTGCAGCGTACTATCAATTTGCTCCACGGAATCAACATAGGGAACACGTACGATGTCAAAATTACTCAAACCAAATTGACTAACAGTTGCCCGCACAACGGTTTCAGCTGTTTCACCAATTGAATCGGATATGACATAAATAACAGGTAATGCAGCTATGATAAATCACTCCTTTTCCCTTCAGCCAGATCAACTAGGAATCGTGTTAGATTTGTTTTTGTTAAGCGCCCGATGATTTCACAGATTCGACCGCCTTCCGCTAAAGGTCGGACGACAGGCAGCGAATCAATTTCGTTTTCAATAATTTTTCGGGCAGCTGAAACAACCGATTCATCGGATACGGTTACGATCAATTTTGCCAGCGGTGTCATGATCATTTTGATCGGTATTTTTGCTAAATCGTCACCAGGACCAAGCGCAGCTTTTAATAGATCTTTACGCGATACAACACCAGTTAAAATGCCTTGTCCTTCAACAATAAAGACACTGCCGACATCTTCTAAAAACATAGTAACAACAGCATCATAAGCAGTTGCTGTTGTGGGAAGAACAACGGGAACGGATTGGATTTCATGTACTTGTACATTGTTTAATTCTTCGGTAAAAAAAGATAGTAAACTTTTTCCAGTATAAAAATAGCCTACTTTGGAACGTGAGTCGAGTAGGCCGCTCATAACTAAAATTGCCAGATCCGCACGTAGTGCAGCACGGGTGACATGGGTTCGTTCGGCGATTTGTTCTCCGGTCACAGGACCTTCGTTTTTAGCAATTTCAACAATTGCACGTTGCCTTTCTGTTAATGAAATGTTTAGCCACTCCTTTCATACGGGGATTTTCAGTAAGCACTTTTATCATAACATATTTTGCTGAAAAGTTCTCAAAAACCCGTTGCAAAGTAAATCTCTGGCAACGGGCGTGATGAGTTTATAAAATTATTGCTTTACCAAGTATAATCTTCTTTATCAATACGACCTCGCCCCGTCAGTGATTCAAGTATAATGCGCTGCTCGAGCTGGGCGACATTTTTCTTAGTTTGGCCAACCATGTCAGGATTGACCGAAATGGAATCAATGCCGCTGTGAATTAAAAATTCCGTAAAATCAGGGTATACACTGGGTGCCTGACCACAAAGCGAAACGGTCTTTCCATCTTTGTGAGCTGTATCAATCAGATGGCGAATGGCACGCTTGACGGCTAAATTACGTTCATCAAAGAGATGTGAAATCGTATCGTTGTCACGGTCACAACCCAATAGTAGCATCGTAAGATCATTTGATCCGATCGAATATCCATCGATAAATTGATTAAATTGATCGGCAAGAATAATATTGGCAGGAATTTCCGCCATTAGCCATACTTTAAAAGCAGGACCTCGTTGCAATCCTTCTGTAGCCATGATGGTTGTAACTTTTCTCGCCTCTTCAACAGAACGGCAAAATGGAATCATCACATGCAAGTTCGTTAAACCATATTCTTCACGTACTTTTTTTATTGCTTTGATTTCTAGCTTAAAAGCCTCGGTATATTTTGAGTCATAATAGCGGGAAGCACCTCTCCAGCCAAGTAAGGCACTTGGTTCGTGTGGTTCATACTTGTCGCCGCCTTTGAGGTCACGATACTCACTGGATTTGAAGTCACTAAACCGCAATGTTACAGGGCGGGGCGACATAGCCTGACAAACCTTCTGCATTCCTTCGGCAAGTTTATCAATCGCTTCTTGTGCTCGACCGTCTTCAATCATATATAAGGGATGCTCATGAATATATGTAGTCCAAATAAATTCTTCTCGCATCAGACCAATACCATCACAAGGAAGTGTACTATATTTTTCGGCTAAATCGGGATCGCCGAGGTTCATATAGATTTTAGTTCCAGTGACGGGAAATGTTTCTGACGGTATAACATTTTGCTGCACAGTTTTTTCAGCGTGCTCATCCGTTTTTATTAAGTTACCTGCATAAACAATACCATGAGCTGCATCCACGGTAATGACGGTATTGTTTTCAATGCCTAGTGTACCAGCGATACCACAGCTTTTTGTGCCGACAACACAAGGAATACCAAGCTCTCGACTGACGATCGATGCGTGGCAAGTCATACCACCGGCATCGGTGACAATTGCTTTCGCTTTTTTCATAACAGGAACCCAATCGGGGGCAGTCATTTCAGTGATGAGGATTTCACCATCTTTAAACTGATCAATCATTGATGGGTTGCAAATTACCCGGGCAATACCCGATATAAGTCCGGGACTCGCTGGCATGCCTTTGACCAAGACTTCACGTTTAGTATTGCTTGCTTCTAGTTCTTTTTCTGCTTTTGGTATGCTTTCTTTATTTCGCCATGACCAAACGGTTTCTGGTCGGGCCTGCAAAATCCATAACTGATTTGTTCGTTCATCAATACCCCATTCAATATCCATATAACAACCATAGTGTTTTTCAATCGCCAGTGCATATTCAGCTAGCTTACATACCTGCTTAGGGGTAAGAACAGCAGCATCAATTAAATCAACAGGAACAAGTTTTTCTTCGCAGCCGCCATCCGGCATGCGGACGAATTGAATCTTTTTATCGTTAATCGTATGTTTGTCAATACGTAAAGTTTTTTTATCAATCAGATAACTATCTGGTGTAACCATACCTTGAACTACATATTCACCAAGTCCCCAGGCAGCTTCGATTAATATATGGGTATCATCGCCAGTGGCTACATTTACCGTAAACATAACACCGGCTGCTTTTGAAAAAACCATCATTTGAATGACGGCACTCAAGGCTACTTCTAAATGATCAAAACCTTGTTTAGTCCGATAGTATACGGCACGATCCGTAAACGTTGAAGCATAGCATTCTTTCACTTTTGCTATAACCTCTTCGGCACCAGAAACATTTAAATACGTTTCCTGTTGACCAGCAAAACTTGCATCAGGTAAATCTTCGGCTGTTGCACTGGAACGTACGGCCACAAATGGTGTAGTTTCACCTTTTTTTTCACCTAACTCATGATAGGCATTACGGATAGACTCAGTTAGATCTGTGGGCATTTCTTCTGCTATAATTGCAGTTCGAATTTTTTTGCTGATCTGGCGGAGTTGCGGTCCATTTTCCACATCAGTTAATTGATTTAAAAGCTCGGATATTTTTTTATCTAAGCCACTTTTTTTCATAAAATAACGATAAGCATATGCCGTGGTGGCAAAACCATAGGGAACTGGTACAGCTGTTTGTGAGGTCATTTCACCGAGTGAAGCAGATTTTCCTCCTACAACATCCACGTCGTTTCGATTAATTGTTTCAAACCAAAGTAACAAAGCATTTTCCTTTTCCATGAGATACCTCCATTATTTAAAGTATACACCAATTAAGCTATTTACTTCTATTAGTATACACTAATAGAAGTAAATAGCAATATAATTTAAAAATTCAATTTATATTTTATAAAAGTATATTCCTAAATTACAAGGCAAATGCTATAATAAAAAAGTATTTTATTTGTCGTTCGGGGCGTAGCTCAGTTTGGTAGAGCGCTACCTTGGGGTGGTAGAGGTCGTGGGTTCGAATCCCGCCGCTCCGACCAGTAAATTCAAGTCTTTCAAGCCACTGCTTGGAAGACTTTTTGTCTAACTGCACCTTATAGAAAATGAATGACACCTGCTATATGTATATCAAGATAGAGTATCTTATCGATAACAAGTGTATTCTTATTGGTGCAGCGAGCTTTTTACCAAGTAGGAGGGGACTGCATTAGAAAGATCATAGCAAATAAGAGATAAAACAGTACTGAATAAACTAAATGCACAGGATTAAATTTATTTCGTTTAAGAGTTATCAATAAATAAGAGACCGCAATAAGCGTAACGATACCGGCCCAAAGTAAATGTGCATCAAATACCCAAGGGGTAAAAAATATACCAAAAGCACTCGGTACAGTTGCTTGTATCATCATTGAACCACTAATATTTCCTAGAGCAAGTGTTTCTTTTCCTTGTTTAACCCATATAATTGCATTTAGAATTTCAGGTAATTCAGTAGCAATCGGACTTAAAAGAAGAGATACAATAAGTGGAGATATTTCCCAGTAACTGCTAATTACTTCCAGATTTTTCACGAATAAATGTGAACTAGAAAATATTAATATTAATGCAAGTATCGTTTGTGCAAGAACTAAAAATGTTGAAGGTTCAGGCTTTTTTGGTTGAAATTTCAGTGGATTAAGTCGTAAACACTCTTCAATACATTCTGCACGCATTTCCCTAAAAAAATAGAATCCATAAGCGATTAAGAACAAAAAAGCCATTAAAGGTTTCATGCTAAAAACAAGTAGACCTAATAAAACTTTAAAGAAAAAAATAGATATAAACCACAATTGATCACGACTTAAATTTTTACGGTCAATATCCATGTTCATTCCCGACTTACGTTTTTTTCGATAGTAAATGATACTAAATCCTACAACTGCATAAGCAATCGTTCCAAGTACAAGCGGACCACCTAATGCTGCTCCAATACCAATGTCTTTTTGTTGACTGCTAGAATTAAAAGCTACAGCAACAAATGTTACAACACTTTCCGGTAAGGCAGTTCCGATGGCCGCTAAAATAGTTCCAACTGCACACTGAGAAACATTAAATTTCATGCCGACCCATTCAATGGCATTGACGAAAAGTTCACAGCTGTAATAAATTATGATGATGCATATGATGAGCAATAGATAGGTACTAAACATTAATTATTACCTCCAATATTCATAATAAGAGCAAAAAAAGACTTTCGGCGCATTATAAAATGCACCAAAAGTCTCATTACGCAAAATTTGCGGGTACTACCAGGTTTCTCACCATTATGTTGATAGCACCTATATTAATTACTCCCTTTTGATATGTAAGTATTTAGTGTAACTTGTTTCTGTCTTAGAGTCAAGGTATTATAAATTTTTTATTGATCGCATGTGTACTTAAAGATCGTGGGTCTGTAATTTTTTTATGTAAATAAAAAATCGCACAGAAAAATCTGTGCGATGTAAAAAGGAGTTAAATTTGAAACTTTGGAGTCCAGAAACATAAGACTAATAGATGTGGATTATTAATCTCAAAATTTATAATAAAGCATTTTTGTGACAATATGATGACAAATTTATGAAGATATTATGAAGATTTTAAAGTGGCAGGTTATGGTATGTAAAAAAATATAAAAGCCATTGGATTTGATTCATCCAATGGCTTTGTTTAATCTTATCAGTGATGCACAAGCATCTTACAGTCTTTTGCCGTTGCGAAATATTTACAATCCGCAGTCCACGTTGTTGGTTCAGGGTTGATTTCTTCCGGTACAGTCAGTGTATGGACAGTAACCGCTAAAGATTCCTTGAAATCCATAGGGTCATTTGGGTCTTTTGTGTGTTCCGTAATGCTGACACCTACTGTTTGTCCTTGATAATGACCACTTTCAGGAATCATAACAAAATGACCGAGAGTTTTTCCGACACGCGTGTACATAAAAGATTGACTGATTTTACCTTGCAATTCCATCAAAACATCTCCTTTTATTTTGTTGGACTCTGTGGTTCCAAGCCCATTCTTAGTTTAGTCCCCCTAATATACAATGTCAATGGACAATTATTCTAAAATTTGGATTAAACTGTTAGGGTGATTTCAGAAATGATTAGGAACAAACGAAAATTAGTCTCTGAATAAAAGAATTGTAATTTTTAGAGGAAAAAAAATGTTCATAGCGAAATGTCTTATTATTAGTTCTTAATATAGAGGAGATGAGAATATGGTTCAAGGCTATGTTGAATTGTATACGAATATACAAGATTTTGAACAGTATTTACTTACAGGCTCTTGTACGGCTACTATAAATCAAAGTAAAGTAGAAAAATATAAAATCATTGTTCCCCGAGATTATATTCAGACGACTCTTATGGATACGAATCATGGATATGGTATGAAACCGGAAGTAATTATAGATCTTAATATAAAAGTTGAATGAATTTTTCTCAGAGTATTTCCATAAAGTGACTTTATCTCAAAAGATAGTACAATAAAGCATTTTGTTAGTCTATAAAAGAATCTATAATTTGTTTAATGTTAGCTTCTTTTTGTTTTGCTGGTAAATTCTTTAGTTTTGGTGCGAGTTCGGGGGAGAGCTTGGCATGTTTAAACAATTCTTTCAAAAGCAATACTTTTTTGTCTTCATCTAGTTTGCTTATTTGAACTCTCATTTTGTCTAGGCTGGCTAATAAATCTTCTTGATTTGGTTCGATTACATTCATGGTTACTTTCCTTTTCCTTCTATCATCCTAAACAACAGGGTGATTTTTTTATTTTTATAGTAAAGAATCATTGAAAACTATAGATTAAGCAGTTTTAGGATAAATAGCCTAATCGATAGAATGTAAAATAAAAATGAGTTAAGATCTCATCAGATAGTGCCATTTTCTGAACGGAACTGTGATGAATATAAAACAATATATGTCAAGTAATTTAAAGTAATACATTAAATTAATCATAGGAATATAATCCTATAATATCATATTGCTGTTTTTTTGTCATTTTATTTAATACCATTATATAGATGTTTAAACGTAGATTTTAGACAGTGGAAAGTTAAATTTATTATGGAGGGCAAGCGTTCTATCGTTCATTGCATGAATTAAATAATCTTATTTTAACATGTATTTATATTGCATGCAATGTCATGAAAACTTCAAGAAATTTTTCTCCAGCAGCTGATAATTTATGGTTGCGTTTCCAGATAAGCGCAGAATTCAGTTCAATGATAGGATCAATGAGTCTGCGAAAAACGATATTTGATGTAGGAATCATGCCAATAGCCGCCTGGGGGACAATAGCGATACCTACACCAGCATCTGCCCAAGCCAGAATCGGCATGATATCATCAGCTTGACAGAGGTAATTTGGCTCAAATCCTGCTTTTTGACAATATTCTGTAAGAATGTTTTCATACTTGCGGTGAACCATTAGGGGCTTATCTTTTAATTCTTTTAGCGCTAGATACGGTGTTTTGGGTAAGGTATTTAAAATATTGGCATGTACTGCTGCGACTAAAGGTTCTTTTGGCAGTCGGATAACATTGAAATGTTCATTGTCAAAGGAAAAACGGACAAGAGCAATTTCGACAATACCTGTTTGGATCAATTCAGTAATACGAATTGATTCACCATCCCAGAGTTCAAATTTTAAGTTTGGATATTGCTGATGAAAAATATTCGCTACTTTTGGCAAAATTGTAACGCCACAGGATGAAGCTGTTCCAATAGATAAGGTTCCGTGATTTCCGTCTTGTAGATCTTTGATTTCGCTTAGTGTGGTATTCATAAGTTTAAGCATTTGTTCCGCGCGGTTTTGAAAAAGTTTGCCGGCTTCGGTCAATTCGATTTTGCGTGGGCCGCGTTCAAAAAGTTTGCAGCCGACCTCTTCTTCAAGTTGCTTCATACTGCGACTTAATGGGGGCTGAGCCATATGCAGCTTTTGTGCTGCGCTCAGGATACTTCCTTCTTCAATAATGGTTAAAAAATAATGGAGTTCACGGGTGTTTATCATGATATCTATGCTCCTTTATATACTTATATAGTATATGTGTATCGTTAATTAAGTATTATTAGTATAGAATGAAACCGTGTATAATTGTACTACACAGAGCCATTATTCGTCAAAGTGAATGAGAAATGGCAGTGTATTTTTAATATTGGAGGCAGTAAAATTTGAAGAAACTACAATCTTTTGTTTATGCAGATAAAAATAAATGCATAGGCTGTCGAGCTTGTGAAGTGGCATGTTCTTCTGTGCATAGTAAAAAAATAGGTAAAACGATCGGTGCTGTGCAGGGAGATATTATGCCGCGTCTTTTTTTTGTCCAAACGAAACAAGAAAAGATGCTGGTGCAGTGTCATCATTGTGAAGCTGCACCTTGCCGAGCTAGTTGTGCAAGTGGTGCGATCCGTATTTTTAAGCAGAAAGTTATTGTGGATGAAGTTTTATGTACCGGTTGTAAAAGCTGTGTTTTGGCTTGCCCTTTTGGTGTGATTGAAATAATGCCAACAAAATATAAAGCTGGAATTGCTTGGAAATGTGACTTGTGCCAGAAACGAGATGAAGGACCTGCCTGTATCGAGGTTTGTCCGATGCAAGCGTTGCGATGGGTTGAGCCAAGTATAGAAGCGAAACGAAAAAGAATTTCTGCTGTGCAGGCGATGCCTGTACTTAGCGAAGATGCAAGGTGATAGGGAAGGTGTTTCGATTATGGGAAAACAAGCAGAGATAAATATAGATATGGATCTTTGTACTGGTTGTCAGCGCTGTAGTACGGTTTGTCCGGTAGGCGCTATTTTTGGTAAGTTTGGTGAATATCAAACAATCAATCAGGAAAAATGTGTTCGTTGTGGACAATGTGTGCAAATTTGCAGTGCCTATGCATCTGTTTATGAACATACACCTGCCACGATTGTCGAAAAGAATCAATTACGTGGTTTGCCAGGTGATTATGACGGACCTGTTTTTGCTGCATATTATACGGGAGTTTATCGAAAAGTGAAACATGTTTTGCTGGATAAACATTATTACAAAATGGTGCAGTGTGCACCTGCTGTACGTGTTTCTTTAGCCGAAGAATTTGGCTTGGATTTTGGGGTTCTGACACCGGGGAAATTGGCAGCAGCACTTCGCCGTATTGGTTTTGATCAGGTTTATGATACAAATTTTGGTGCCGATTTAACGATTATGGAAGAGGCTGGCGAATTGCTTGATCGCATACAAAATGGCGGTGTTTTGCCGATGTTTACATCTTGCTGTCCAGCTTGGGTACGGTTTATTGAAACAGCTCATCCAGAGCTTATACCACATTTATCAAGCTGTAAATCACCGCAGCAAATGGCTGGGGCGATGTTTAAAACCTATGGTGCTAAACAAATCGGTCGTGTGCCAGCTAGTCTATATAGTGTTGCCATTATGCCTTGCACTTGCAAAGAAAAGGAAGCAGAACGTGAAGAAATGGCGGATAGTGGTTATCGTGATGTGGATGCCGTATTGACGACGACGGAACTAGCTTATTTAATCAAGGAAGCCGATATTGATTTTGCTGCTTTGCCAGAAGAAGAATTTGATCGCCCACTCGGGTTCTATTCAGGAGCGGGTACGTTGTTTGGTGTTACGGGTGGAGTTACGGAAGCTGCACTTCGTACAGCATATGAGCGATTGATGAAAAAAAAGTTGCCAGATGGTATGCTGCAGGAACTTCGTGAAGGGCAGGGAAGAAAAAGCATCAAGTTGAACTTAGCTGGTTTGGAATTAAAGACCTGGGTTGTGGCTGGGTTACAAAATGTTGAAACTTTATTGTCTGAGGTCAAAAAAGGTTCAGCAGATTTTCAATTTATGGAGGTCATGACTTGTCCAGCAGGTTGTATTAGTGGTGGAGGACAACCTAAATTGTATTTGGGAAACCGTGCACAAGAAGCGTATGATAAACGTCGTCTTGGACTCTACGAACATGATCGTGAGCAGAAGATCCATACTTCACATGACAACCCTGAAATAAAACTACTTTATAAGAATTTCTTAGGTGAACCATTAGGTCATGTGTCACACAAGCTTTTGCATACGACGTATCGGCAAAAAAATGTAAATAAGTAATAAAAAATGATAAATTATATTGAAGATATGGAAGGAAACTAGATATGAACGATTTTGTAATAGCGGATACGGGCAAATGTATTGGTTGTCGTACTTGCGAAATAGCATGTGTATTGGCGCACCAGAGCAGTCCTGATTTAGCTGCATTAACACCGGAAAATTTTATGGCACGATTAAGTCTAGTTCAAACAGCAATGGTTACGGTGCCTATTCAGTGTCATCAATGTGAAGATGCACCTTGTGTAAAAGCATGTGTAAGAGGGGCATTAAAGCAAGGCGATCATGTTGTAGAAATTCATGAGGAGGCATGTATTGGCTGCAAAGCTTGCATGCTTGCTTGTCCGTATGGTGCGATTGAAATACGGATGGATCAGGAAACGAATAAAGTTCGTGTTGTAAAATGCGATTTATGTAAAAGCAAAAAAGCAGGTCCGGCTTGTATTCGTGTTTGCCCGACCAAAGCATTAAAAAAAGTGCAGCATGAAGACTTTTTTAAACAGATTAGCAACAGACGCAAACATGCAGCGGGATTTATGCAAGGATGAAAGGAGCGAACAAGGTAAATGGGGAATAAAGTAAAAACAATATGCCCATATTGTGCAAGTGGGTGTGAAATTCTGCTTACTGTCGAAAATGGTGAGATTATTTGTGCTGAACCAGGGCAAGGTCGCAATAATCAAGGCGAATTATGCTTGAAAGGTTATTATGGCTGGGATTTTTTAAAAAATAATAAACACATTACGGCTCGTGTAACAAAACCAATGATCCGCCGCGTGCGGGGAGCTGAATTTGAAGAAGTGTCTTGGGCTGAAGCGATTGCATTTGCCGCTATGCGTTTACAAGCGGTTAAAAAACAATATGGTCCAGATTCTATCATGTGTACAGGTGCTGCTAGAGGACCTGGAAATGAAGCGAATTATGTTATGCAAAAATTTGCCCGTGCTGCTGTTGGGACAAATAATATTGATCATTGTGCTCGTGTTTGCCATGGCTCGTCTGTGTCGGGTTTAGAATTGTCGTTAGGAAATGGTGCCATGTCTAATTCTATTCCAGAAATTGAAGATACAAAATGTGTGTTTATTTTTGGCTATAATCCGGCAGTTACACATCCTATCGTAGCGCGTCGTATTCTCAAAGCGAAAGATAAAGGAGCAACGATCATTACGGCTGATCCGCGCTTTAGTGAACAGGCTAAAATATCAGATTTATGGTTGCCGTTAAAAAATGGAACGAATATGGCTTTAGTAAATGCAATGGCTTATGTGTTGTTAACGGAAAATCTTTATAAAAAAGATTATGTAGAAAACTATACTGAGGGATTTGCTGCCTATGCGAAAATTGTTATGGAATATAGCCCTGAATCGGTAGAAGCACTCGTCGGAATTTCAGCCAAAGATATACGTACAGCAGCACGCATGTATGCTGCTGCATCAAGTGCGACAATTCTTTGGGGCATGGGCGTTACACAATTTGGTCAGGCTGTCGATGTTGTACAGGGGCTGGCATCCTTAGCACTTTTAACAGGAAATCTTGGTCGTCCCAATGTCGGTGTAGGTCCTGTTCGCGGGCAAAACAATGTACAAGGATCTTGTGATATGGGGGCATTGCCAAATGTATTTCCAGGCTATCAATCGGTTGAAGATGAAATGCTCCGTAAAAAATTTGAAAAAGCATGGGGCGTGAAGTTGCCGAAAAAACGTGGTGTTTGTTTAACTGAAGTACCACATTTGGCACGAAAGGGAAAGATAAAAGCGTATTATATTTTTGGTGAAGACCCGGTACAGAGTGATCCTGATGCAAATGGTATTCGAAAAGCGTTAACGGCAATGGATTTAGTTATCGTTCAGGATATTTTTATGAACAAAACCGCACTTTATGCTGATGTTATCTTACCAGCAACGTCATGGGGTGAACATGAAGGTGTTTATTCAGCAGCGGATCGCGGTTTTCAGAAATTTAATAAAGCAATTGAACCCAAAGGTGATGTAAAGCCAGATTGGGAAATCATAGCTCTTATGGCGACGGCAATGGGGTACCCCATGCAATATAAAAATACAGAAGAAATTTGGGATGAATTGCGCAGTCTTTGTCCTCTTTATGCGGGTGCATCCTATAAAAAACTCGATGAACTTGGTTGTGTGCAATGGCCTTGTCTAGACGAAGCCGATGAGGGCACGTCATATCTTTATGAAGGAAATGTGTTTAATCGACCAAATGGAAAAGGTCTTTTGTTTGCGGCTGTGTATCGTAAACCAAAGGAAATGCCGGATACGGATTATCCGTTTATTTTGTCTACAGTTCGTGAGGTAGGGCATTACTCCGTGCGGACAATGACGGGGAACTGCAATGCATTGCGAATTTTATCAGATGAACCAGGCTACATTCAAATGAACAATCAAGATTTATCTCGTCTTGGTATTAAAGATCAGGAACTGGTTTGGGTAGCTTCGCGGCGCGGTAAAATCATTGCCCGAATTTTATCGACCGAACGTGTCAACCGTGGTGCAGTATATATGACTTATCATTGGTGGATCGGTGCCTGCAATGATTTGACGATTGAACATTTAGATCCAATTTCTAAAACGCCGGAGCTTAAATATTGTGCGGTAAATATTGAAGTGATTGTTGATCAGGCAGCAGCTGAAAATTATGTTGTTGCCCAATACAGTGCGTTGAAAAAGAAAATGGGCTGTTAAGATCTTTTTGCAAAACTACATCTCCATTCAGTTAAAAGCGGTGGAGGTGTTTTTTTACCAAAACGTAACTTTAAAAATTTTCTTGTTGACATTTAAGACGACTGGTCGTATTATATAAATATAGAGATACACATAAAGAATAATTTGTTTCGTAAGAAAGAAAGAAGGCACAATGTATGGCAAGAAGATCAAGTGCTGATATGGAGAAAACTCGACAAATTTTATTAGAGCAAGGAATTTTATTATTGCAAGAAAATGGTTATAATGCCACGGGTATACAGGAAATTGCGACCAGTGCACAGATTCCCAAAGGTTCTTTTTATAATTATTTTTCGAGTAAGGAAGATTTTGCTGCAGCAGTTATACGTTATTATGCAAATAAAACTCTTGCCGAATGGTTAGGATTTTTAAAAGAAGCCGCTGCGAATAATGATCCTAGACAAGCTCTTCACAGTTCATTTTTAGCAGCAACTGAAAAATATCGTTGTGTTACGTTAAAGAAAGGCTGTTTGCTCGGGACTTTAGCCGCTGAAATTAGTGAGGCGAGTGAAGTGTGTCGCTTTGCGCTTCAAGAGTCAATTAGTGAGTTTAAAACGGTTTTGTCTGAGCAGCTTCTTTTAGGACAACAGGCGGGTTCTGTGCGAAAAGATATTGAGGTCCAACGTTTAGCTGATTTTGTTTGGGATTCTTGGCAGGGAAGTTTGCTTAGAATGAAGGTTGTAAAATCAGTTGAGCCGGTTCAGGCAAATTTAGAAATTGTTTTTAATAATTTATTGAAACCTTAGGCAAAAAAACAGGAGGCATTAAAGAAATTACAGCTAGCCGATAAGTCTGGCCTATAGAATATTTAATACAACTATAGAAAAAATATCAAGCATGATGTATTGGATTTTAAGACGGTTCCAAATAGATCATAGCTAAAGAAAACGAGGATGGTTTATATGATAAAGAAAAAAGTGTTAATGGTAGTTACAAATGTTGATTCAATGAATGGGGTACATGCTACAGGGTTATGGCTGGAAGAATTTGCTGTACCATATATTGAATTTACGAATGCAGGTTATGAAATCACAGTTGCTAGTCCTTTGGGTGGAAAAAGCCCGTTGGATCCCAATAGTCTTGTTGAAGAAATTCCAGCTGCTTGGCAGGCACTAACGGGAATTCTTGAAACTACGGAAAAATTAGCCGATGCTGCGAAAGGTGAATATCAAGCGTTGGTTATTCCAGGTGGGCATGGTCCAATGTTTGATCTGGCAACGGATGATCTTTTAGCCAGTATATTAAAAGATTTCATGGAAAAAAATAAACTTATTGGTGCTGTATGTCATGGTCCAGCAGCACTGGTTCGGGCAGTTTTAGCTGATGGGACATCCATTTTGGCTGGTAAAAAAGTTACAGGCTTTAGTAATGAAGAAGAAGTTACCGTACAATTGGATAAATTAGTTCCATTTTTATTGGAAGATCAATTGAAAAAGCTGGGGGCAAGTTATAGTAGAAAAGATATGTGGCAGGAATATGTAGTTGTGGATGGCAATTTAATTACTGGGCAAAATCCACAGTCGAGTACCTTGTTTGCGAAAACGATTGTTAAAGAGCTAAACGCTTAAGCGAAACGTATGATAAAAAATTTTATATATTTTCATGCGTAACAAAAGAAGCATCCTGTATCTAAAAAGGATGCTTCTTTTGTTATGTATACTTATACGTTCAACGTGAGGACCTAAAATTTCATACAACGAGTTTTGCTGATGGAAGGTCATTTGATAGTATATTCTTCTCGTCGTATAGTAGAAGTATATTCACAACTTTTTGTTCGCCTAGCCCTTCTTTTATTCATCAGCCTATTTTTTATGCTTTGCCAAGATACTACTGTCGCTATGGTGTGTTTTTTGTTAGAATATAGGTAGAAACGTTAATTATTTGGTAGTAAAGAGGTATATAAGTATGACCGTAGTTTATTATAATAAAAATGTGTTCCAGCCGGAGTTTTCTGAAAAGGAGCTTCAACTGCTCTATGTTTGTTATGCGGACAAGGAGCAGACGCGCATGCCGGCAGCATTTCATTCGCATGAACATCATCTTGAGTTACAGTATATTAGCAAGGGTGGTGGCAATATTCGCATTGGGACTCGGGTGTATGATGTGCAGGCTGGTGATATTGTTGTTTATAACAGCGGTATGCTTCATGATGAATGTGCAGACCCCAAAGAAGGTCTCTGGTTCTATAACTGCGCCCTCAAGGGTTTACAGTTGAATGGTTTGCCAGAAAATCATCTACTAGAGGAATCAATTTCGCCGGTACTGCATACTGGCAGGATGAGTGGACGTATTTTGGCGTTATTCGATGCTTTATACGATCAGCTATTAGAGGGACGGATGCAGGGCGGGACCGTTTGCCATTATTTAATGGATGCATTATTGGTTATGTTGCTCTATCAGGTGCCGCATGAACCCGAAGCACAGAAGAACAAGAAGGACAGTTTGTTCTTCGAGCTTAAAGGCTATATTGATCAACATTATCTGGAAGAGCTTACGGTAGAAGAACTCAGTACTCGAGCGCATATGAGCATATCGAGCTTTGCTCATCAATTCAAGAAGCGTTCGGGATTTTCGCCCATTCAGTATATTATCCGACGGCGTATTGGTCGGGCACAGAATCTGCTCATTAGTACCGATCTTTCAATTACTGAGGTCAGTGAGAGGGCAGGCTATGATAATATTAGTTATTTCAATAACCAGTTCAAAAAAATTGTGGGAATGTCACCGCAAAGCTATCGAAAATACAGAGTAGGTGCTGATCAATATAAACAACTCAATCAAATTTATGAACTGTGGCAAAAAAAATGAGCCGTTTGGATATGCTTTTTGCAGAAAAGTGCAAAACTTTAGTTTTGTACTCTTTTTTTTGCGTGAAAACGAACAGGAAAAATAAAGTATTTTTCTGAATATTGCATTATACTTAACCCAATGCGTATTGCACAAATCATAAGTCCCTATCATAGCTGAATTTATAGTAAGTGCGTGAGCATTGCGAAACGGCTAAACAGATCAAGACGATGAGAAGAAGTCGCCTTATATCACCAGAAGGCAAGAAAAATTGCTTCAAATGGAGACCTTTTCAAAAGATGGTTTTTGTGCAGTAACCATTAACTGACAAATTGTGTATAGAGAAAAACAAAAAGGAGCTTGAAAAATAATGAGATTGAGCATGAATGAAGCTACGGCTTTGGAAAAATCCAGTTTGGAAAAAGATTTGGCGTTTTGCGAAAAATATGGCTATGACATGATTGAACCGCGTACGATGGATTGCTTACCAGCTTATTTGAAAACGCATACAATTGATGAACTTGCAGAATATTTCAGAACGCACCATGTAAAGCCGTTGGCTTTCAATACTCTTTGCTTTTTTAATAACCGTACGCAGGAAGATTACCAGAACGTTCTGGCGGAGCTTCGTCAAATGTGTGAGTGGGGTCAGAAGATTGGCTGCAAAACCGTTATTACAGTACCGACCGTTGATCTCAAAAAAGTTACGCGTACGGAAATCCATGAATCTGCTGTGAAATGCCTAAAGGAGATGGGGAAGATCGCTGCGAGCTATGGAATGCGCATTTCGGTAGAGTTCATCGGTCATCCGGCAGCATCTATAAATACGTTTGGCGAAGCATATTCGGTCATCGAGGACGTTGCTATGGATAATGTCGGCATTACTCTTGACTGTTTCCATTTCCATGGAATGAATTCTAAAATTGAAGACCTGGCGAAGGCCGATGGCAAAAAAATCTTTATCGTTCATCTCAATGATACAGAGGATTTTCCGATTGGCTCCCTGTTGGATGAAGACCGTGTATGGCCAGGAACGGGCTGCATAAATCTCGATGAGATTTTCCAGAATCTTAAGAAGATTGGCTGGAACGAGGATGTTGTGTCGCTCGAACTTTTTCGTCCAGAATATTACAAGATGAACCCAGATGAAGTCTATCGCATTGGTAAAGAAAAATCAGAGGTTGTTATTAAAAGAAATTTCTAAGGAAGGGTGAATTCATCAGCGATTCCTAAAAATGCATAAAAATAAAAAAATACGATAAATTAGAGGAGAAAATTATTATGTTAAATATAGGTGTTATTGGTTGTGGCGGAATGGGTAGAGATCATATTAAACGTCTAACGGAAAGAACTCAGGGGGCAAAGGTTGTCGCTGTGGCTGATATGGTGGATGAGCTAGCTAAGAAAGGTGCTGCAATTGCTGGTGCAGATTGCAAAATCTATAAAGAGGCGATCGATCTGATCAATGATCCAGTGGTTGATGCAGTATTTATCATTACTCCTGGCTTTGTACATAAAGCAGCATTGTTGCCAGCAATCAGAGCTGGCAAGCGGATTTTCTGTGAGAAACCATTGTGCACGACAGCCGAAGATTGTCTAGAGGTTATTGATGCAGAGGTTAAATCAGGTAAGCATCTCATCCAACTAGGATTTATGCGCCGTTATGATAAGGGGTATCTCCAGGTAAAGGAAGCCATTAAATCCGGCAACTATGGTGAACCTCTAATGGTACATTGCACGCATCGTAATCCGGAAGTTGGCACGAACTATGACACACCGATGGCAGTACATGACACTGCTATTCATGAAATTGATGTTATTCATTGGCTCGTAGGTGATGACTTTGTATCCGCACAGGTTCTGTTGCCGCGTGTAACGAAATATTCGCATTCAAAACTTCAGGACCCGCAGATTATGCTGTTGCGCACGAAAAATGGAATCTGTGTTGATGATGAAGTATTCGTTAATTGTAAATTCGGTTATGATATCAATTGCGAAGTGGTTTGTGAAGACGGTGCCATCAAGATGCCGAACCCAGCTTATCCGAGTATCCGCAAGAATGCAGCAACAGCGACGACCATCGATACGGATTGCTTCGTGAGATTTCATGATGCCTACGATGCTGAGGTCCAGCATTGGGTTAATGATGCCGAAAAGAATATCATTGACGGACCGACAACATGGGATGGATATCTCGCAGCTATTACGGCAGATGCTTTGGTAAGGGCACAGACGAGCGGCGCTATCGAGAAAATCAAACCGGCTATAGAAAAACCAGTTTTCTATGAATAAGTTATTTTGCATATAAATTTTATGCATGAAATAAGTTTCCATATTCCAACTTCTGCGCATACATCGATGAGTGCTATTTTTATATACACTGTTTGAGTTGCACGGCTTACTATTTTTGGACAAAAAACAGTTTAACTGGACCGTATGCAGCCGGAATAGAAATGACTTGCATGCAATCTAGTTTTAGATGTGAGGTATTTTCTAGGGATTTACAAGATAAATTCTAGGATATGTGTAATTTAGCAAGTGTGATATTTTAAAAAAGTAGGAGATCAAAAAAGCTTAGCGAAAGGAAAATCGCTAAGCTTTTTTAATGTTTTAATTTAGGGAAATATGGATGTCTTGGAAATGATACAATCGGAGAGCGGCAACAAAAAATGGAAAACAATAGGTAATCTGCATAAAAATAGATTACCTATTGTTTTTATATTGAAATTATATTTTTCCGTGCATGATTTTGCATGTATCATATACCTTAATTATGATATAATATGACTATATTAAGGAGAGGATATATATGGGAATTGCAACAATTCGACCATCTGCTGATTTACGGAATCATTACAACGATATCTCAAAAATTTGCCATGAGACAAGAGAGGCGGTTGTCATTACTGTGAATGGTAGAGAAGATACTGCTGTGCTTAGTTTTCATGAATATCAGCAAATGAGGGCAGAACTGGATCTTTTGCGTACTTTAGCTGAAGCCGAAGAAGATGTGACAGCAGGTCGTGTGGCACCAATGAAGAAAAGCTTTACTACGCTAAAAGCATCAATTCGCGAGGAATATAAGAAATGAAATATGTTTTGATTCGTACCGATAAAACTGACGATCAATTGTCGGACATCATCCATTATATTGCAGCGGATTCTGGGAATGTGAATATTGCATTAGCATATCTCGATAAAATTGAGGCGACTGTAATGCAGTTGGGAGATTTTCCTTATCAAGGCGTGCAGCCCAGGTACAGCATTTTGCGGCGACAGAGGTATAGAGTACTGATCGTAGAACGGCATTTGATATTTTACAAAGTGAATGAAGCAGAAAAAATAGTTTGTGTTTATGCTGTTGTGGATGGACGGAGAGAATATCGCAGTTTGATTTAAAAAGCATTCGACGTCAATTATTGAGTTGCATTGTATGTAACTCTTATAATACAGTTACACTCCCCAGACATAAAGCTATTTCACGGATATGAATATATGACTAAATCAAAAAGGTTTAGCAAAAAACCGCTAAGCCTTAACTTTTATATAAAATTATAAAATAATGGTGGAGACAGAGAGCTTCTTTTTACTGAAGAAATTCTCTGTTCCATGGTATAATCAAAGATAAGATCAATATTTAGGTAACTAAAAGTGAGTGGTATTTTATTTAACCGCATGCTGTGAGAATAAATGGAAGGTAGAGGAGGTTTCATAATGAGTTTAAATGATATAAACGATGATGATGACATTGTTGTTAAACGAGTAAATGCAGCTGTGAAGATTGCTTTGGACAAGAATAGAGCAATGGACATCCCCAGTATTGTTTATGATCGAAAGACACAAATAGTATATGAGCTTAGAAGTAATGGTGAACGTGTACCTGTAGCTAAACGATCATGGAAAGGACGTTACAGTGAACGAACTACAGAGAAAACCTGAGATTGTTGTTTTTGCAGGACCGAATGGTTCAGGGAAAAGTACATTTACTGAAGTCTTGCGCCCCCTCATGGATTATATTAATGCGGATGAAATAAAGAAGAATCTAAAATCTGATGACAAAGAGGCGGCACAAATTGCTGAAACACAGCGTGAAGACCACTTGGCTAGAAAAGAGGATTTTTGTTTTGAAACGGTTATGTCAACGGACAGAAATTTGAAGCTATTGCAAAGAGCTAAGCAAGCGGGCTATTTTATTCGTTGTTATTATGTGCTTACGGCAGATCCAATTATTAACATTTATCGTGTGAGAGCAAGAGTGGCAGCTGGAGGTCATTCGGTTCCAGAAGAAAAAATTTCTGCACGATTTTATCGGGCAATGGATCTTGTTAATGATGTGGTTGAGGTTAGTGATATTTGCCATATATACGATAATTCGGAGGAAACAGCTTTTCGGATTTTCAAGAAGCGTAAAAATCTCTGCTATTATGATGAATGTATTGACTGGCAGTTAGCAGATATTCAACAGTTGACAGAAGTATATGATGTCGAGCATAAAGATTTGAATTCTGTGAATAAGTAAATGACTAAAACAAAAAGGCTTAGCGGAAAACCGCTAAGCCTTAACTTTCGTATGTAATTTGAAAATATGGTGGAGACGAAGAGGATTGAACTCTCGACCCCCAGATTGCGAACCTGGTGCTCTCCCAGCTGAGCTACGTCCCCATTGGATAAACTAGAATACTTTTATAGTTTACTCCTGTTTTTGGAAATTTACAAGTTGATTTTGGGGAAAATTTCCCTATTGAAGGCTATTTTTTGTAAGAACGATGGGGTATTTGTATAGCAAGTAAGTTAGGGGGTTTTGATTTTTCCTGTATTTAAATGTTATCTTGTGATAGGATTTAATAAAAGTATTCATCAAGAGTCACCTGTTTCTTATAATAGGTGATTTTGATGATAGGGTGGAGATATGTATGAAGTTGATGCCGAAAAAGAAATTTATCGGGGCGATTGTCTTGCTTTTGGCTGCTGTTTTAGGAATCATTTATTGGCACATAAAAGAAAAACCAAGTGAACAGCCCAAAATTCAGGAGGAAATTACTATTTTAGGAGAAACAGAAGTGTCACCTGAAAAAATGATCGCCTATATCCAAAAAAAGAATCCAGGAGCAAAACTAAATTGTAGTATTGAAGAATTGGTTCGTATTTATTATGAAGAAGGTAAAGCGGAAGGTGTGCGTGCTGATTTGGCACTTTGCCAAGCTATAAAGGAAACTGGTTGTTTTGCCTATGGCAAAGATGTTATTCCCGCGCAGAATAATTATTGCGGTTTAGGGACGACCGGTGCCGGAGTACAAGGTGCTTTTTTTGCAACACCCAAAGATGGTATACAGGCTCATATCCAACATCTTTTGGCTTATGCAACAACTCGTTCACCGCGAAAAAAACTTGTAGATCCTCGGTATGTATTAATTAAAGATAAGCATCCGGAGATTTTTGGTAAGGTAAATACATGGATCGGTTTAAATGGTAAATGGGCTGTTCCAGGCAAAAATTATGGTCAGGAAATTTTAAATATATTAGAAGAAGCAAAAAAAATGTAAAAAAATCGGTCTATGCTATTGAGTTTCGCTTACTAGCATAGACCGATTTTTAATTATTCTTTATCTCAATGATTACAATTTCGGGAGCAGGCCCTATCCGCACAGGAATTCCCCAAAAGCCGTAACCGTTTGAGACAATCGTTAACATATTGCCAAACATTTTACTGCCGTAATCTAAGTCATATATTTTTTTTGTAATCATGCGATGTGGGAAAAATTGTCCGGCATGGGTATGACCAGCCAAATAAAGATCGTAACCAGCAGCAGCGGCTTCACGAATTCGCCATGGTTCATGATCTACAAGGATATTTAAAAATTTATTATCTTGTAGAGGAACTTTATTTCTAGGATTGAAAATGAAATCATCTAAACCAACAATTTGGATCATATCCTCAATCAAAACAGATTTATCTTTTAAAAATTGAATGGTAGGAGCCAGAAGTTGTTGTTCCTTATTTATATCGCCGCCATAATAATCGTGGTTTCCATAGACAGCATAGTTTCCCCAGGCAGATTTGATGCTTTTTAGATTTTCATAGCTTTTGTCTTTTATAACGAATTCAAGATTACCATCAATAATGTCTCCGCCTAAGATCACGAGATCAGGCTGCATAGTATTGATTTTTTCAGCGAGTTTTTTGCTGAAATTTTTTCCTAAAATAGTTCCGAGATGTATATCACTAATAAAGGCAATACGGATATTTTTAGGTAAAGGCTTGTTCGTAAGCAGCGTGGCTTTGCGATAAACTGGATGAAATGCATTCCATGTGCCTAGACTAATAACGACTATAATGAATAGAAATGATCCAACAGAAAAGTAAGGCGCAACTATTTGCCAATTTATTGCTTGCGGAAATAATAAACTTACTCCATAAAAAATAAAATATAGCAGCAAAAAGCCTAACGAATAGTAGCAAAAAATAAACCAAAAACCACCAATGATCGATAACAGTTTCGTTAGTAAACGTGGCAAATGTTTTTCAGCAACGTTTGGCACAACGAAAGTCAAAGGTGCGAGCAAAAAAATAGCGAGTGTCCAGGCAGGTTGCAACAATGCTAACCCTTGTCGGTACATAAACCATTCGCCAAGACCTCCTGCCATGCCAATTATACCAATAAATATAAAAAAACTAAAACGATGTTTCATGGATAAACGATCACTCCTTAATAGAAAAATAAACTATATATATCACGCCTGTTGATTAACCAATAATATCCATTAAAACTAGACAAAAACAGAGGTGCGACAAAATTCTTGAATAAACCCTACCCATTCAATTGAAAGTTGACCGTATAGCAAC
>Ga0302200_10000165_pt1 | contig 67781 bp, 76 predicted proteins | sample II_Bog_N3_1_FD_194585 | JGI IMG/M metagenome (GOLD analysis project Ga0302200, IMG submission 194585) | Peat permafrost microbial communities from Stordalen Mire near Abisko, Sweden - II_Bog_N3_1 | ecosystem: Environmental > Terrestrial > Soil > Wetlands > Peat | place: Sweden: Abisko...
TCCTATTTTTCAATGCATCAGCACTATAACCATTTACATTGCCTGCACCATTGGCATAATTAACGTTGAAATTCGATGGATTATATACATACGAATTGCCAGAGTCACCGTCTTTATTCCCCCATAACCAAGTTGGTTGCCCCCCTTGACCTGCCCAATGAAAACGCATCGGACCACCATCGTTTTGCACTCTTTCCGCGTAGGTAGCTGTACCATTTAGACCGCCATTAAAACCGCCGTCGGCTTGAACAACACCTTTAGTATATACATTTTTATTATTGTAAGCACGAATCCAAGTAGCGTCAGACATATGCCAGCCGCCACCCCATTTTTCGTTATACCAACCAGTATCGCCACTAGTTCTAAACCAATCAGGTGTATGAAATGTACTGCCAGTTATACTACCCTTTGCGGTAATCTCACCTGTTCTATGGTTAATACCTACCGTAAACCCATTTCCGGTACAACCATCATAAAACCCTGTTGAATACCAACTTGATATCTTTAAGTTAGCAACTTGCTGTTCTACTGGACTTCCTACATCGCCGCCACCCCAACTAATCCCAGTAGAACCCGAAGATAACAGTAAAAAGCTATCACTAAAGATTGCTCCAGCAGCCTGTCTGTAATTGCCGGACGAGTCCCAATATGCTTTATTTACCCCATTAAGATATATGCCTAGACCGTAAATTGGCGTACTATCACTACGAATAGCACCTAACGAATATGTGTCATTGTACCAGTGAAAATTGAGTAATTTTACAGGGTTATTACCAGCGTTATACGCTGGGGCTGTAATATCAATTTGATTTTGTTCTGTTGCCTTTGCTAACGTAACGGTACCTGTATTGGATATATTTGTTGCTGTTGTCGCATTTCCTGTCAAATCACCTTTTACACCGCCATCCGCGATAAGCTGTCCTGTCATTATGTCGCCGGATTTTTTTACATAAGATTCTTTTACAGTTGTAATTGCGGCATCTATCTTCTCCATATTGCCATTTGGAACATCAACGTCATAAAATTCTTCCTGTAATGGTTTTTCTAATTTTAAATTTTTTGTTTGGTTAGACATTTGACATCACCTCGTTTCTTAATGCACTATGTGTAAAATTCTTAAGCATTGAATGGGGATATTTTTTTAGGGTTAAGTGCTGATTATACAGTAAATCAACAAATAACGTCATATTCATTGGTACAATTCTTTCTAACATTTCTTGCACTGATTCAAGATTTTTTTTGGCGATCAACTCAACGCGAACCTCAAGGCTAAACAGATTATTCACCAAATTTATGCGGTATCCATTCGCACCACATAAATTTGCTAATTTTTGTTTTAGATCAGGTACTGTGTAAGGTAACATTTCGTTATATCGCATCAATAATCTAAATTTGCGCTCATCTAACGTATCTGACGCTTTGGGTGTAATCTTAAGCATTATCTCACGTCTGGAAACACCGTTTTTTGTTGAATCTAAAATAAACTGATCGTTTAAGCAATCATCTAAAGCAAGCCAAATAATTTTAAACATTTCATTTTCTCTGGCAGCAATTTCATGAAATTCTTTTGCTTCTTTTACTACAGACGGATAGTATCTTGAAACATCTACATCACGCATGTATACTCCCCCTAACTGGAATTGAATCAGCAGGAATCGTAAAATTAGCGGCTGTGTCATTTATGGTTGTTCCCTCTACGTCAAGAATTCCCGTAACATCTAATATTCTTGTTTCAAGTTGACTGATTCTGACAATCAAGTTTTCATTATCTGCCCAATTTTTAGCTAATTCTTTGAAATAATCATCAATTGCAACTTCAATATTTGTTTTACACTCTTCGAATGACCACCCGTTTTGGTATGTTAATTTAGCTGAAATATTTATTGTTTCTGCACCAACGCCAAAAACAGTCACAACATGATCAATCGGTGCAATTCCAAGCCCATCACCGGCGTTTACGGTTGGATCAATTAAGGTCTGAACCTTATTAACCATTTCTATAGATGGTGTTTTATATTCTGAATTAATAATCACCAGCTTTACCGTTCCGCCACCTTTCCAGGCACGATAAGGCTTCACGCCACCGACTCCATTAATTTTATTTACTTTTTCAATGTAATCAGCTCGATTGCCGCCAAACGCAATATTTTCAAAACTTGCCAGATATCTTTTTCGAAAAGCCTCTGTAGTTTCTTCATCTTCGCCCGGAATTGTCACATCGCTGAGTGCTGCTGTTTGCAGTCCTGCAATATAATCAATCGATATCATATTTCCGGTGGGTTTATTTCCAATCGTACCGGCCGTTTCACATTGCAATAAAAAAACACCGCTACTGATTTTTTCAGTAACCGCGTAATTTACATCGTCATAGGAAAAGCGAGATCCAATCGGTATTTCGAGTGCTGCAGGTGTAAAAATCCCCTTCACCTGCGCATACGTGGCAAGCTCCGGACTAAGGCCTCTTTCTTTTGCGCGTTTTATTAAATATGGCCGTTCCGCTGTATCGCCATAGCTATTTTTTATGTAATAATCGCACATTGCATAAAGAAGCATAAATTCAATCGCCGCTGGCATAGCGCTGTCATAAACAACGCTGCCTTCACGCTTATCAATATCATTTGCTACATTTGACATCATTCGTTTAAGAATAACATCCTCTGTTTGATTTTCATACATTATCCAATCTTCACCACCTTGTCTACCTCAATCACTCCGGCAACAGTCACAGCCTTAAACTTTGCCAAGACATTTCCTTTATTATCATGTGATAAATCAAACTCCGTTACATCATTAATACGATCATCCTGCACCAGCGCTTCACGGATCCGACGCGGCAATTCCGAAAACACCCAGGGAATTGGCTTTCCAAAGAGTTCTTCTAATTCAACCCCATAATTCCAACTATAAATAACATATTTATAGCGTTCGGTATTGAGGATTTTATAGATGGCCTGCTCAATCGCTGCTAGATCATCCGTCATCCCGACTATTTTTTCATCTTCGATTAGCATTTTATACGTTTTATTTGGCTGACTAACAATTGTCGCCGTTGTTGTTATCTCTATACCAGTATCCGGCAATAATCCCATGTAATCACCCCCACTGTCCGGACAAATTCGAATGGTTAAATGTACGGCTTAAAATACAATATTCCTGCCCTCCGGCCTGCCTCAACAAAATAACCGATTCCCCAACATGCAAACTATTAAAAACTCGTATCCGCTTACGACCAGTGTAATCATGATTATGTGATTCGTATGCTGGATAACCAGATCCGCCACCGCGATTTTCAGTAACATGATTTACTTCAATATCCACGTCATAGTCTCGAACGGCATCAGTCAATATAAGAAATTCTTCTGTAATGATGTCCCGCTGTTCAATACGTACAGACAAAGGATTTTCTGATTCAACCACACCGACAATATAATCTGTGAGTTTCCCGGCATCCATGGTCTGTTTCATTAAAGTTTGCATCGTTTGCACCAATTGAGCACTCATCCTGTAATCACATCCCCTCGCAAGGTTAAATCCATGACATGCTGATTGTTAGTGAATTTATGCTTAACGGATTCCACGATAACCTGTTTTGTCAGCTGCATATCACCTAAATTCAAATTCACATAAAGCATGGTACCAGCCCGAACCCGAACATCACCTGCAGCATTTTGAATAGATAACGTTCTTCTAACACGATCGTGCATTTTTAACTTTGCATCTGCCATTTCTTTAAAATTCAACGCCTTCTTTGCATTTACAGCTTCCGTAAGCTGCAGCACTCCCCATTTTTTAATGGCTTCACTGTCATAAGGCTTCCATACATCGCGCTTTCCTGTTTCCTTATTATCATAATAAAGTTTGACGCGACTATACGTATCTTTATCGATCGAAGACTCATAAGAAAAGTTCTCGGCGGTTTCAGCATCAATCAGAATATCCAGCTTTAGTTTTTCAATATCTGCAAGTGTAAGCTTGCCAAAGTCATCATATAAAACGTATATTTTTTGTATATTTTCCATCGTCATATCAAGCATTGTCTGCATAATATCAAACAGTGCTTCATTACTGCCGCGATATTTTGGAATGATATACTCGGTATCGGCTATATTACCAACCTTCAGCTGAAAATCTTCGGAAATCTGACGAATTGCATCACTGGCTTTCGTTTCGACAAAAGAATAGATATCCTTATTTTTCAGGTACCTCAATTGATCATAAGCTGTAACTGAAATGGAATTATCTTTATTTCGCTTTTTAATAAACACATACCCGTAAAATAAATTTGTGCCGCCGTAATTCATCTGTACCGTGTTGCCCTCATTAAAAGTGAGAATAGTATCCTTTAGCACCTTAAAAGTAAGCTTTCCTGGTGTTCCTTTACGATTTAATTCCCATATAACATCATCTTGAACGGCTGGCCAATAGTATTTATCTGTTTCGCGATTATGAATAATAATTTGCATATCAGCCAAGGTGCAACACCGTACCTTCCATACTACCAATTGGATTACTCATTCCATTGCTGGACAATACCGTTCTCCAGTCTAAAGATCCACCAGAAACACCTTTGCACACTTCCCACATCGACTGCTCATTACGAATTTTATAGATGGCTGGTGTTTCTCGATCGGTTGCTGGTCTTGTCTCTTTGACTTTAAAATGCTGCTTACCATCGGCATCGGTCGTAACTTCACACTCCTTGGTCGCGTATGGCTTATATTGTTTAAGCTTCAATGGTACCACAAGATCAAAGCCATCGGCAAAATCTTCATTGACCGCATAATCTTCAATTGTCACAAGCATATTGGTGTCCCATAGCATGCGGTATTGAGAATTCATTCTTGAAATAACAAGCCGCATTGGAGTTTGTGTTGTTTTTGCTGATTTAAAATTGTCGAGAAAATAATCTGCTTTTTTAAATGAAAAACTACTTCCCATCAGTTTATTACTCAACGAATCCGCAAAAGATGTATCATAATTGGCAAATGGATACTTTGCATTCGGCAGCCGTGCGTCAAAAGATATTTCCGTAAGCCCTGCCGATTTGATGATATTCACTTCACCTTCGTTAATAAGATCGATTGTCTTATTCTTGTTTTTAACCTTTATAGACATCTTCGCTGGTGGTACCGGCAGCATCGTCATACCTAGAAAAAAATAATAGGCCATATAAAAACCTCAGATTCTTTAAAATTTATATATAAAAAGCACCTACAGCAAACAATTTGTAGGTGCTTTTTCTTTATTGTATTTTATTGTAATAACCAGCATCGGTATATTCCTTGAATGTCTGAAATAAAGCTAGTCCATACATTTCCTCCGATGTATTATGCATAACTGGATGCCATGCATTCGCCTTTGGATTGTCTTTAATTTCTACTTTATTATTATTTTCATCATAAGCTACTTGATTTAAATATTCTATCCACATTTGTTGCTCATTTGGCTTAATGCCTACTCTTATTTTTGATTGATAATGTGACACTTGTGGATCGTTGGGCCAAACAGATAGAACATACCCTGTAAATTCTACATATCCTTTACTTTTGTTTATACTAATCAATTCTGGTGGAGCATTATATGAGTATACACTTTGTTTATCTGTAGAATACCGCCAAGTCCACACATTATTATCTGCTTCAAAAGCGAATGCTCTAGCTGAAAATACCAGCATAAAAATAAAATACATTGCAATCTTATTCAATCTAATAATAATCATCTCCTTGTTTTTTTAGATTATAACACGAATAAGATATTTTATCATGGATGCACCTTATCTGCCCCAGCATTCATCGCATCAAACAGGCTGTCATTCATATATCGCACCATACCGTCGATATCAGTATCACTGCTTACATTATTGTGAATTCCACCCATTTCAATTTTGACTTCCGCTGTTGTATATTTATTAATAACTTCCTGCTCTGCAATATCTCGTAAATATTTGATATCCTCATCGGTAATTTCCATGGCTTCTTTTACTTTTCCGGTATTGTCAGCAGTATCTTTGGTATTTTTACCAATATCCCCGGCACCTTCACCACCAAAACCACTTTGAGCTTGCGGAACGCTTGGAGCACTCGGCAATAATCCACCAAGCCCCCTTGCTCCAATATCATCCCCTTTCATAAAATTTCCACTTGAATAATCCATACTATAGGCTGACAAATCAACACCACCGCTTATTGGTATTTTCGAAGCTAACCCTTTGCCCCAATTTACAAAACCAACCTCCATGCCTGGTATCTTATTGATTAGACCTATAATTTCATTTACAGAGCGCCCAACTAACTCTACAATACCATTCCAAATCACTGCAAACAGATTATAAATAGCAGCAGTCGGATTTTTAAAGGCATTTCCCAGAAACTCCACAAAGGCTAAAAATATATTCCAAACAATTGCAACTGTATTGTAGATCTGTCCTCCCATCCAAAAGAATAGCCCCACTATAATTCCAGTTGCTGAAATACTAGTGCCCGCAAAATGATTAACGGCATAAACCGCCAAATAAAATATACCAATGACTGCTATCACACCAAAAATAATCCATGTAAGTGGACAAGCATATAATGCAGCATTTAATCCGTCTTGTGCAATTGTCAAACCAATTATAGTTGCCGTTTCTGCGGCAGATGCAGCGGCATGAGCAGCAGCCATCGTTGCTGCAAATCCGGCATTTCCAGCTATTGCAAGCAGCACGAATGCTAAACTAACAAAAACAGGCTCCATAATTGATCCATTAGATATAACAATACCAGATAACCAACGAACATTATTAATCAAACCCGCAACTGCCTGCCCAACAACTATAAATGTTTGTCCTGCCATTTCTCCAAACGATCTCATACTTTCACTATTCGCAATTGCAGAAAGTTGATTAAAAACTGGTACAAAGGCTCGAAAAGCAGTCGTCTGCATGTTTTGCCATACTTGCCCCCAAGTCATTGGCATAGCCGCAAATTTAGTATTGATTTCATCCGTTGCTCCTAAAATAGCATTTTTCATAATATCCGCTGTAATTTTTCCGTCGCTAGATAATTGTTTCAATTGCCCTTGTGTTACGCCCATAAAATGTGCCACAATCTGTTCAATCATTGGTGCAGCTTCTGCAATGGACCTAAATTCATCCCCTTGCAGTTTCCCACTGCCAAGTGCCTGCGTAAGCTGCAGCATGGCATCTTTTTGCTGCTCTAATCCGGTCCCGCCAACAGTAAAGAGTTTTTGAATATTTTCAACAAACGGGACAATTACTTGTGGATCAGGAAAAGCCTCTTTTGCAGTTAATCCGATTTTTGCCACAGCATCAGCCATTCCTGAATAACTACCTCGCGCCCTTAGAGCCGAATAATAGATCTGATCATTGAGCGCTACAGCTTGTTCTTGGCTGCTTGTTATTAGCTTAATTCTGGCTACAATTCCACTATATTCATCACTCAATGAAGTAAGCTTATTTGCAGCTTGTGTTAACAATTCGACAATTTTCGTGATAGCCATAACTACCATACTTGCCAGCGTGAATTTCGCAAATGCATTCCCCATAGAATCTCCTATTCTATTGACTGCACCAGATATTCCATTCACGTTATTCTTTAGATTATTTGCTGATGTCGAAGCAGTATTAAACCCACCTGCACTTGCATAAGCTGCCGCTCCAATATTTTCAATTTGAATGGCTGCTGCATGCGGCACAGCATTTTCTATTTTATTTGCCGCCACAGCTGCTTTTTCAAATTTTCCAGTTGTAGCTTCAGCAGCCTTGGCCATCTTTTGAAACTGTGGCGTAACACCATCCGACAAAGCAATTGACTGCTCAATTGTTGCCAAAATATCACCATCCTTTCTATAAGCAGGCATAAAAAATCCGCCCTATATAAACGGGCCTCTTCCTACTAACAGTTTTATGCTTTCAACTGTCTACTGTAAAAAAGAGAACCTGTCCATATTGGGCGGTTTTATCTGAATAAGCTTACTTTAGCACGCCTCCTGAATCTAATTTAACTGTATCATTTCCACGTTTTCCCACATTTGCCTTATGCTTATAATCAATATAACACTGAACAATTCGTTCAGCATCTGTTGAAAACGCCTGCGTCTCAAACCAATCATTATATGCTCCCGGAAAATTTTTTCTAAGAAAAAGTTCAAATGCTGTTCCTGGATATGACAAAAATACATTATTAGTTTTTGCCCGAGTTATCTTATATTCAGTCTCATTATAAGTAAAATAAAAATACTCATTCAAATCAATTCCCCTAAGATCCTGATAGGTAACATGCATAGAAGTAAAATTGTCATCAGACGTATCCTGAAAATATATTTGAAATTTATCGTCTCTTGGGTATCCACTCATTTTCAAATATCCATCATAAGCACCTTCTCCATCCGTGACAACTAAATTTTTTGCATAAATTTTTGTTTGATTAACGATTACAAAGTATTGGTCATCTGTTTTTTCTTTGGACGTCTCTGCAAAACATGTCGATATCAAAAAAAAGCAGAAGACCATTAATAAAATAATTTTTCGTGTCATCTTCATACATCCTCATCCATGATATTTTCCCACTATTATATCATAAATTAATGATGTTTTCTTTTTGCATCTTCTGCCTCTTTTTTATCCCGTTTCATTTTTATTGCAATCGCTGCAAAAACAAAGGCTCTTTCATTCTCCGGAAGACTAAATAATTCATGTGGAAATTTATGGAATTTGAGGAGAGCGTAATATGCTATATTCGCATATGGATCGCCCTCCTCAATTAGTTTTTTGCCTGTTTGATCTTTTCATCCATGCCGACTTGGAAACCGTTGGCTTGCGTAACGGCCATATAAAGGTCCGTATATTCTCCAGGTGTCAGCATCTTTTTGACGAGTTCTTCCGCTCCGACAACACCATAAGATTCTTGTAGCTGTGCACTGTTTAAATTTGGATACACGACACATTCACAAATTAATGCCGTTGCGTATTTATCTTGATCAAGCGACGTCGCAGTCTGTCGAGACCCTGGAATAAACTCTTTTTTCTTACATGAATTTTGAAGAGACTCATTTTCATCGCTTGTAAGAACACGAATCTCCCAATCCAGCGGCGTTTTATCAGCCCCCAAAAATCTTTTTGATGCCACATATTTTACATTTTCTGCTTTAATTGCATTTTCGGCCAAAAAGGCCTGTAAATTATCTTCTGCCATTTATATCAATCCTCTCTTATTGCATACCATTAAGCTGCGTGAATTCTTCGGGAAGTTCAAAGTCTTCAAATGTAAAGTCTACATCCTGCTCAAGCCAATCTCCATCCGCATCAAAAGATGACAGAATCGATTCATCAAGGTTGCAATCCTTATAAATAACAGTCTGCCGACCTGCAGAAGATGTTTTATCTTCATTTGTTGTCTGAATATCAAAATAAATATCCTCGCCTGTATCTTTGTACTTTTTAACAAGTTTCGTAAACATGGATGTCGTATGATAGATTGTCATTTTTCCGGTACCTTCACCGCCGGTTGTTTTATGGCCTACCATGGTACGTCCAAGAATCGGCACTTCTTTTTTTGTCTTCTTGAATTTCCCTTCAAAATTCTTTGCCTGCAGCAATAAATAACGATTTCCATCAACCGTTATATAACAGCTGGCCAATTTTGCCGCTACAGCATCTTTGGCCAGCATCGTTCTAATTGCATCACCCATTTATATATTCGCCTCCTTCACTTACGCTACAATTACATTCATGTAAAGTTTTTCCATACACATGGTTGGCTGCACCTGGTATTCACTCAAAACTGATTCCTTGGATTCGCCTTGTGTAGGAATTGGAACATCATCCGGACTAAAGTTTTGGATGGCCCTCACGCGTTGATATTCCTTGTGAAGCGCTACGATATCGCCCCACAGAGCAACACGGCCATCTGGATCATTCTGCTCTTTGCCAAGATACGTTTTATTAAAGAGCCGTGCCACATCAATCGCAATCTGATCCAAAACTCGAATAACCTGATTTGCTGAAAAATCTTCATTTTTCTTTTTGCTAAACGAAGTAAATGTATTGATATCCCTCAAAATATTAACATTTCCAACCACATTCCCCGATACAGAATCGGTCACGCCATGGAAAATCAGCATACCATCTGTAATCGCTTTTTCAAGTTCGGATTGTTTATGTGTTGTATCAATCGTAAATTCACCGTCATAGGTTTTATTGGTACAAGATGCATTGATGGCACAAGACGCCTCTGCACCGGTTACCCAATACACGACTGCTGCTGGAGAAACGCCATCATCCTTTACCTTATTTTTTATAGAAATAACCCCTTCAAAGTCAACGCCTAACTTATTATAGAGAACCGTTTGGAATTTCGCACCGACTGCATCACGCATACGTCTTGTAAACTGAATGAATAAATCTTGAATGGTAGTGTCTGTACCTACATACCCCAGTGTATTGAAATAGTACGGTTCAATTTTATCAAGATATTCCTGATACTGAATACCACTTACTGCATCGCCATTCGTGCCGCCAGCAAGCGGCGTACCTGCCGTTGCGGTCATTGCATCCGTACGAATAAACGTTACATAATCATTATCGGCTGTATCATCCCAGCCACCGACAGCTGCCTGCTTATCGACTATAGTTTTGGAGCTATCCACCGCCATATAAGTCGTTACATCAAATTTGGTTGCATCATCGACATTGGCTGCGATAACAACCGTCAAATCATTGCCTCGAATCCCGCCATATTTTGCTGCAGCAATGACGCATTTTGCTTTAGCTGCATTGTTATTGATTCGGTAAAAATAACCCGTTTTTAGATTTTTGAATAGGTCCCGCAGGCCTTTAAGTTTATCTGAAGTGTAATCATAACCGAAATATTTCATACTATATTTTTGAAAATCATCCGCACCAACGGTAAAAACTTCGCCTTCTGGACCCCAATCAAGCGTCAGTGGCATGGTTCCATAACCGCGATCGGCAATATCGGTTTTTGCCCGAACTTTGCTGACAAAATTTATATATGCACCTGGTAGTTTTTTATTTTGAAACAGCCAGGTACCTCCTCCTAACGCCATATATCATTACTCCTTTCCATTGATTTTTTCTTTAATCGGTTTCGAAAGAATCGTTTTAATTTTCGCATCTGCTTCTTTTAATGTATATTCTCGATCCGGATCCAGCGCAATCATGATGATATCGCATTGTTCACGGTATTTTTTTGAGCCTGATAAGGCTTCCCGTGTATACGTCGGTTCTGATGCTATTGCTGCTGTTTTTTCTTCATCAGCCATACTTAATCACTACCTTTCAAGTGTTGTGTTTGTGCAAGTGTCTGCATTTTAGGCACTGGATCAAGCACCCGAAACACAAAAATATTATAATTTACGAAAAAATGCAGTACGTTATTCTGCACATTGGCAGACATATCAGTACCACGAATCAAATCATCCCCAAGATTGATATATTCCATCCCCATTAAAAGCGTTTGCTTAATCGTATTGCATTCACGTGTAATGCTCTTATCGCCCTTTGGAAAATACTGAATATCAAAACTGTGCGTTTGTCGATAGCGATTGCGCATCACAAGCTCGTGCCCATCTATCAAATCGACAACGAAAAAGCAGGGTTCTTTAAAATCCTGCTTAACCTCATCAATATGAATTTCATACATTTCACCAAATAATTCGTACAACCGCTTAGCGATTCCATCAATCATCTCATTTTCCATCCAGCACCTCCCTCAAAAACACTTCAAATTTCCTTTTGATGATTCCCGGAGCCTGCGTCTGCAACTCTTTTTCTGAAATTGTCATCATGAACTGTCCTTTTACCCAGCCAGCTTTGAGCCGCTTTCCAATCGCCTGGACAAATCGACCAGGTTCTTGCCGATGGCCAAATTCTACATAACTGGCATATGATACAGGATTTGTAATTGTAATTTGATAATTGCGCCCAACCTTATCCACTTTGAGCGACTGCGCATATTGTAAGGAATTTACCGTACCACCGGACTCTGCTTCGGCTTCTGTTTTTGCCGTCCAGCCCCGTCGTAATACCCCGCCTTGCGAAATACGCTTTTGCTTACTCTTGCCATTGCCCAAAACAACCGTTTCAAAAGTACCTTTCCCGACTGGCGTCCGCTTAATAACTTTCGCTAAAAAGCGCGCCGCAAGTTCTCTGGCACAGTCTTCATAAAACTGTTGTTTTTGTTGTCCATTTGCAGCTTTTTCTAATCGTTTTTGAAACGCTTTTAATTGACTAAAATCTGACTTACCCATTATGGATGCTCCTCATACAGCTCAAGGTTAATTTCTTGATGCGTTGAATAAACAGCCGCCTTACCGCTTTGCTTATAGGCTTCTGTACGGCCGTTCTGCACCACGTTTATTTTACTGCCGGGTTTAATTACAAGATCCGGTGCTATAAATAATGTAATGGATTGTTCTAGTGAATCAGCCGTTTGTGAAGGCCCTGTTGCCGGTGCCGAAGAATACGACAACCGACATGCTTGATCTTTGTAGGCTGTAATGTCCTTCTCTTCGGTAATATGTGTTACTGGATCTTTCACTTTCCCATATTCAGTAACAGTGCAACGGCCTTCATATGTTTTTTCCTGGGCTTTTCTAGCTAAACGCCGAGCCCGATCGATTGCACTTGTCATTTCCAGCTCACCCGCCTATATCGATTTAACTGCATTGTGTAATTTTTAAGCAAAGCATCTTTAAAATTTGAATCAACACCGGCTCTAAACTGCGTTGTGGTATCGCCTTCGGCAATGGATGAAACGATCATCGGCAAATCCGCTTCTCCAATACTCTCATTTCTGTATAAATCAATTGCCATCCGGTAAGCTGTATTTGCTAGGCCGGATGGCAATTCAGAAATATTACAGTAATTCAAGATTGTTTCACTCACATCGTCCAGGATAAACGCAAGATTTACATCCTGCGTTGTATCCGTGACCGCAATCCCAAGCAAAGATTTTAACGTTTCAACAGTCAACATGACAATCACCCAATCTTATGTTTGAAAGCAACGATGCGAATCTGTTTCGGTTCATATACCGGTAGCCAGTTTTGAGCATCTTTCAATTCGGCACGGCTTGGACCTTCGACTTTTGCAACCTTTGCATTCGTAAATTTAACGCCGCGTGGATGCAGAATCATTGTTTTACGATTGATGAGATAATCCACACCCGATCCTTTCTTTTTATCACGATCAATTTCTGTCGCTACAAAACCAACCGGCGACCCATTGCCCAGAGCAATCGCTCCCTGACCAAACAGATACGAGGTGTAAACTCCATCGGCTACCGGACACCCATCGTCAATTACAACGCGTTTCCCCTGATATGCATCAAATGACACATCGACACTTGGATGTTCTGTCGTAATTAAATTCTGTTTTTTGAGATAGGACCACGTTGCGCTATGCATAGCCACCGCTGTGAGTTGCGCCTGGGCATCTCCTAAAAGCTGTTGTGCATCAATAAAGGAACTTGCCGACCAAAGTTTCCCTGCATCGCTCTTCACTCCTGAAATATCCAGTAAATTTGTTGCAAGCGGCGTTGTGGCTGCACCACCATCTGGTGTGTACGTACCAAAAATGCCATTTAATACGGCAATCAGTTCTTTTTGCATATCACGCGCCCAAAAACTTGCGACTAAACTTGCAATGGCTGCCATCGGATCTGAACCGGCAAGAGCCGCGGCAAGGTCTGTACCAGCCCACATTTTAGCCCTCCGGATAATGGCTGCCACATCTTTTTTCGATTCAATTTTATTTGCTTCAAGGTCAGCATCTTCAATAATCTGTTCGGATTCACCTGTAAGATCAGCAAAGAACGGCATATTGATGGTTGGTGCTGCCTGACTTGCTAAACGGTCAAATTCTGCATCTGTTGTGATAATACCGCACTGGATTAGAGCAGATAACTCGGCCGTACGTCGAATAACATACGGATTGAAAAGAGCGGGTACGATCACATCGGATAATTTTGTAATTGGCATATTCTATATTCCCCCTTAAATTGTGACTCCTGCTTCAGCAGCCAAAGCTTTTGCCTGTGCAGGATCTTCTGTTAATATTTTTCCTTGTTCTGTGAGATTGAAACTGTCTTTTGCAAATGGATTTTTACTGGCGCTGCCATCCGCACCACCATTTGGCACATAGTTTGCTTTGCCAGCCGCAGGTCTAAACAAAAACGCTTTACTCTCCTGCAGCGTTTTCACCTGTTCATCAAGACCTGTTATTTTGCCATCCTCCGATAAAATAAGCTTGGACTTGTCGAACAAGCCCACAACAAGATCAACATCCTGCGCCTTATCTGCAATGGCTAATTTAATGGCGTTGGTAAATTGTAAATCCTTGAGTTTGGTTTCATATTCAGCAGTACTCGTTTTATTTGCTGTCTGTAAATCCCCAATTTGTTTTTTCAGACCTTCCACATCACCAGTCGATTTTTTCAACAAATCAAGCTGTTTATCACGTTCAACAACCTGACCTTCCAGGTCTTTCTTAGCTTCATTGACTTCGTTAAAACGTTCCTTGGTAACATATCCCTTGAATTCCTCACTACTAGCCGCCGCAACTTTTTGAGCAGTTGCTTCATCAAGCCCTAAAGCTATTAATTGTTCTTTTGTCAATTGAAATCATCCCTTCGTTCACATTTTTTAGCGCGGTTCATTCCGCTGTTGTCGTCTTGTTCTTTATCGCCTGCAATACTAAAAAGGCGAAACTCAGCTGATGTTATGACCGAAACATCTACGGAGATAAGTGGATCACCGCCTTTCACCTTGTAGCACAAACCATTTTACAAAAACAATCATCCGGATTCCTCCTTAAAAATGGGTATAAAAATACCACCTACTGAAAAAGTAAGTGGTTTAATATATCGGTAATTCAATTAAACATGATTCATAATCCATTTTAATTCCGTCTTTTGCAGCATTTTCAGCTAAGTCAATGTAATCCTGAATGTCTTTTTCGCTATACCCTAACTCTTTTGCTCTTTTTCTAAATTCATCTTTTTCCATTCAGCATACTTCCTTTCAATGATTTCGCCTATCTCTTTCGCAATAGCGCGCGGATTTGGATTATTGCAATACTCAGACCAAGCCTCTGCGATAAATTCACTATATCGATTTTTATTATTATTTTTCCATGCATATCTAGATAATTGTTCTGTTATTTCATTTACAGTATGCCCATCAAACAAAATTTTCACAGAATTAAGATTAGATATGCCAAGCATTCCATCAATTTGATGCCCGACTTCATGATCTAACACAGAACGTATTGTGTCACATCCAACCGGATGAAACTTATTCATTACATCGAATTGAAGATTTTCAAACAATTTCCCAGCATCTTTTCCTTGTACTTTGTTAAAAGCAACACCTGCGAATTCTTGAAAGGCTTCCGTTTTGGGTAGCCAGCTCGATGCATAGACATCAGAAGGTACCCGCATCATAGACATAAATTTTTTCAGTTCTTGCTCTGCATAAGGTTTTAGCCTTTCCACATCAATGCCAGGATTTTGCTTAATAAAATTATCCAAAAAGACCTGTCTAGCAACTGGTTTTAATTGGTCATTACGCTTATGACATTCCCCTGTAAAATTAAATTGCTGTCTTAGCTCCGGAAATGCATTAAAGCTGTCTGTCAATCCGTGATTCCATTCATTGGCAACCTGCACGTCCAATCCTGTATAATCTGCATGTTTTATACCCAGGGTAGTCATAGCAAATTGATTAGCCTCTTGAATGGTTCTTACTTCTTTATATACTACTTTCTTTATACCATTATCCACTGCTTTTTGCAATCCTTCTTTTGAGCCATTACCAACAAATGATTTTTTCCAGTCCTCATATTTCATAGTAGCTGGCACATGATACGTTTTTCCCTTCTCATTACGCGCGGCACGTTTACCATTATCATCTTCAAAATATGGAGCTGTACAACTGCGACACCAACAATGAAAGGGCGGTGCAGTTTTTCCTGGTTGAAAATCAGACATAGCAAAAACTTTACCGTCTAAATGACGGCATATGCTAGATGTTTTTCTATCAAGCGTGGCAACAATCTCATATTTATTGACGCCTAAATTATTAAAACAATCTTTTTGACTGGCAGATGCGAAAAAAGCAGATTCGGTCATAACCAATCTACCGGCTGCACTCTTTGAACGATTCATGTTTTCAGATAAGGTACGGATCACTTTGTCTAAGCCATCGCCACGAATTGTTGCCTGTGTAAGTTCGGTATGAAGTTGATTCAACAGCTTATCTTTGTTATCCCATACCCTGTCTGAGAAATTTTTACCGTCCGGTGTCCATGGTTTTGATAAAATCTGTTGTATACTGACTTCATTCAACCGCTGCAATTGGATGCCAACGCCAATGCCTTTTTGTAGTTCAAACGCTGTATGGTAATAGCCATCCGCATACATCTGCTGCATTGTTTTATCTAAACCATCTAACTGATTGCCATACAAAACTTCAAGAGACTGCTGAAGCTGTAGCTTCATAGACTCAAGTTTTGAAATATGCACTTTTGCTGATGCGTTTTCAAGTTGTTTGATCCAGGTGGAACTTACATTATTTTCTTCACCATGCTTGATATAGTCTTCGACGGTCCAGTGAAACTCTTTGAGTTCATTGGCGGTAAGAAGTTTTTTTGCATCGACATAAGAAATATCATTATTAACCGCAAGGCGCTTATACCATAAAGACATATCGCGTTCCATAGTCTGTAATGCGACACGATATTGTTTTTCAACTTCCGTGTAATAATCAAGACCTTGATCTAAAAGAGCGAGTTCTAACTGTTCAAAGCGACCGCGCCAATATTCAGCGTTTGGCATTTACATCAACCCCTTTAGACGAACGATCTTTATTGCCAAAGGTTTGCTTATAGTTATCCATTTCAGAGAGCTGTTCTTCTTTTTCTTTGGCCAACTGTTTTTCTTCTTCATCTGCATTTTCCACAAAGGGATGATTTTTTATAATCGTCTTGCTTGAAATAATGCCGACCGAATCTTTACAGATTGTTGCAAGCTCTAAATCATTGGCTATCGATGTGCGGGTCCATGTTTGCGTGATGTTTGTAACAGCAATATTTTTCGCCTGGCAAATTGCTCTCACCAGATCGCCAAAGCCTAAACGAAATTCTGTTTCCATGAGTCCGGCTTTTAACTCTAAAAGTGAATACAGATATTTTAAAGCAACACCGGAAGCATTTCCGAAATCTTGTGGCTGCGGATCCACGCCTTGCCCCTGCTCAAATATGCCTTTGCGAGTCATATCCAAAAGTTTCTCTCTCGCCTCGATTGGAATATCGATTGTCACCGTTTCAAGACCTGACCGATCATCTGCACCAGTCGACTCCATTTTTACCGTTTTATATTTCTTGATATCAGACAAAAAGCTGTTGAGGTCGGTGCCATTATAATTGGTCAGTAAGAAAATGATTTCTTGAATGTCTTCAAGATCATTGGCAAAGCCGCTGTAAACCTTATCATATGTATCAACCAAGGCTTTTACATTATCCAAATCACTGACTGCAATATTGTTGTTTGGAAATGGTATAAAGGGTACCCGACCCAATGAATGCTTTAGCTGATTTGGTTCTTCACCAACCCCTGCATCCACAAAATTCATAAACAACGAGTATGCCACAAGCCCTGTATCAATTGTATCCTCAGCAGCTTTCTGATAAGCCCAGCATTCTGTATCTGTCCAGTATTCGTAAATATCCCACGTTTTTCCTTCATCATCAATATTTTTATAAACACGCAGCACCGCCAAAAGTTCTTTTTTTAGGTGCGTGGACCATATGGGGATAATCTGCTTTGAATCGACAATGCCATATTCAAATTCATTGTTTTCATTCATCCAATAATGGAGCCAGGCCATACCGGCATTGGATGCATTAACGCAGAGATCTTTGCAGTTTTTAGCGTATATATCGCCCAAAGTATCTGCTATCACTTGATTATTGGATGAATTGCCAACATCAAACAGCGGCGGGGCGGTAAACATATACGACGCTTTCTGATTGACCAAAAGCCCATAAAAATTGCGCGGCACTCGGTTATCAGCACTGCGCAAAGGATTTTCTGTTTCATCATCTGGTTTTGTTTTATAGAGAATATCATTCTTGTTGCGATAATATCGCTCTGCTGTCAACGCATTGACAATCACGTTCGAATGACCAAGCGTGTGCTTCGCTATCAGTTTTTTTGCCGTTAGTATATCCAAATATATCACCCCCTTATTTTAATACGCTCATACCGCTTCTCCGCATTTCATCTTCACAACCATAACGAATCGCATCGATCGCATGATTGTTTCTGTCTGGATAGGCGCTGATAAATTCACCATCTTTATTTTTCTCATACTCATAATTCACAATTTCCTTGTAGGTATGCGGACAACGACGCTTATCAATTACAATCTTCGCTAGTCCCTGGAGCCATTTCATCCCATATTCAACGGAATCGGGACCTTTTTTAGCGCCCCAAATATTTAAACCATAACCACGCATTTCAGAAATGGATTTTGGTTCTGCACTGTCTCCAGTTACGCGGCGCTGGCCCACTTTATCTTTAATTTTTTCATATGCCCTTTTATTGCTTAACTTTTGTTGATATACTTCGTCAAAAATATAAAGTATTTCATTCTTTTTATCATAATGCATATCAACAAACGCAAATGGATCCACAGCGAAACCAAAGTCTAAACCGTGTTTTCGACGGTCAAACATCAAAATTTCTTCATCCGTAATCATGCGCTCTTCCACATTATCAAACACGCTACCACCAGTTCCAGTAACTTCACCAAGATACTCATGCCGATACAGTTCTTCACGGCTGTTTTTAAGCTTTTCAGCCTCAAGGAAAAATTGTTCGCCAAGCCAATTATTTGGCACTTGCAAATAGGTCGTGTGACTAATCAGACGATCTGCATCATCAATCAGCTGTTCACTATTTACCCAACTATCTCGGCTTTTTGGCGGATTGAATGAACTAAAACACCAAAACTCTTTACCACCACGCATGAGCGATTGATTGAGACTTCGTATTTCTTCCATACCGGTGAACTGGTCCAGTTCTTCATACCACACAATACCAACATATCCAAAAGGCAGCTTGATCGATTTTATTTTCGTCTTATCGTCAACACCAAAGAAAAGAATCTTTTGACCGGTGTGCTTATACGTAATTTCCAGTGGGCTTGTCTTGAATTTAAATTTCGATGTAAGCCCTAACTGCTCTATACCCCATTGAATCTGGTTAAACACACTATTTCTAAGCGTATTGCCGACTTTGCGAAGGACTACTGCATGGCAATTGGGATGCTGTTTGAGTAAGAGTGGCACCTCAATACTGATAAACGAAGACTTTGTGCTGCCACGACCGCCTTTATTCCAATAGTGCGTATGACCATGTTTCTTTATATCGCGATGGACCTTTCGAAATGCTGGTGCGATAATCTCACTTAATCGAATTTTATTCATCATCACCATCATCTCCAATATCATCTATGATGCTTACCCCATCACTGTCATCGCCACCCTTTCTCAATGTTTCAACCTCAGCCCGTAATTTTTCTACTCGTAATCGCTGCTCTTCTGTAGCCATTTCAGATCGGCAAAGTTCTTCGTACTGTTTAAGCATATTGGTCAATGCTGTCATAGCCGTAGATTGCGCTTTTAGGAATGTAGCCTGCTTATCCCACGCAAATTGCAATTCATATTCTTCTTCCCATGATGAATCACCACTTTTCTGGCGTTTAAGAACCTTCGTCAAATCTTCATGATTCTCAACATACATTACCTTCTGTGCCCGAAGTATCGCTGCATACTTGATGCAAATATTTCCCCAAAGGATGTCGATTGGCGAAACCTCTACCAATTCTTTTGCAATCTCCAATGTTTCGGGCGGCAGAAACTTTGCAAACAGTCCATGAGTCATAGCGTTTGCATTGCCTTTGGGCGGGCCACCATTATTGCCAAGTCCATTTTTATTATTGGGCGGCGCACCATGCCCTTTTGCATTTTGATTGCCAGGTGGAGCTCCCTTTTTTATTGGAGCGTTCCCTTTTTCCAAGGGGAGCGCTCCCTTATTTGAATTGGAGCGCTCCTTTATTTTTTCGTCCCATTTATCTACCGTTTTCCACTTACGAATTTTTGAATCTGCAAGATTTAACTCTCTAGCAATGTCTTTAAGCAGTTTCTTCCCACCACTATCTTGCCAAAGCTGAAATGCTTTATCTCTGTCTGGACTTCTCGCTCTTCCCATTTTACATAGTCACCACCATCCTAAAGTCAAAATAGTAATTATCTCCATTATCTTTCTATAGCTTTTCTTCCGTCCAATATTCTCACAAAATCTCTTTTTGATCTTCCCCAGTATAATATTCAATTGATTGGTACCCCTACTTGACACAATATTGTCTGGTATATAGTATGATTATATATATCAGACATAAAAGGAGAAAAAAATGAAAGTGATGGGATTTATTGCAAGCCCTAGAAAAGAAGGCAACACCGCTTGGATAGTAAACAAAATACTCGAAGGTGCCAAAGAAGAAGGCGCTGAAACTAAATCATGGTATTTCAATGATCTTAATATCAAACCTTGCCAAGGTTGTTTGGCTTGCAAAAAGGGTGATCAAGGTTGTGTTATTAACGACGATATGCAAAAACTTTATGATGCGCTTGAACATACAGATGCCATTGTTTTCGGCTCACCGATTTACATGGGGCAAATGAGTTCCCAGGCGAAGATATTCACTGACAGATTATTTGCGAGATTCTCTCCAAAATTTTCTCCGCATTTCAAAGAAAAAAGGAAAAAAAAGCTTATCCTTGTGTTTGATCAAGGTAATCCTGATTCTAGCCTGTTCCAGTCATATATTGATTATACGCAACATATTTTTCAACTACTGGAATTTGATGTTCAAAGCGTCCCCGTCATTGCTGGGATGCGAAATGGACCAGCTCATGAAAGAAAAGAGTTACACACCACTATGAAAGATATAGGTTCGTCATTGGTTTCGGAACAATTTTCCAAATAAATAAGTTGCGATTCTGAACTTTCCCAAGAACAATGCAGCTTGTAAACGTCCATGACCACGAACAACAAAGCCAGAGCGTTTGGATACCGTTACCGATGTCCTCCAGCCCTGGCTTTGTATGATTTTCGCTAAAAGCTCTATTTGTTTTTTAGGATGCTGATTCGGATTACGCGGATTCGGCACTAATTCCGCTGGATCAATAAGCTCCGTGTATGAGCAATATATTGGTATTTCTTGCATTGATTCACCCTCTTTAATTTTCTATAAAAACAGTCATTGTCGGCATCGCGTAAGCAATTGCATCTAAAAATGCAGATAACACTTATTTTTAAAGTATTATCTGCATTCATTTCCGATAATAGAAGATTATTGGAACCTCATTTCACGGATTAATTTATGATGCCTACTTCTTTTTCCTCCTGATTTCAGACAAAAGAAAAGACAGCTCCATAAAAAGCTGTCCACAATCATATATTGTTTTTTTTAGAGTCCGAAACTCTATTCCAGCCCCACCAGTTTGGCAGTAAATCTTCTAGGTGGATTATTTCACGTTTATCATAATCAACCATAATTTCGGTATCTTTATTTTTAACAGAAAGCTGCATCATAAATTCTCGGCAAGCGCCACATGGCATACCGCTTATTCCTTGTGGTGGAGCATCTCTAAAGGCAATTAATCGTTTAATAACTGTTTGATTGCTGGTTATATACATATTTAGGGCAGCAACGCGTTCTGCACATAAATTCATAACACCACTAGAGCTTTCTATACAGAAGCCTGTGTAGATATTACCATCTTCAGCTTCGAGTGCACATACAACGTGATGGGTTCGGATGAATGGTGAAACGTTTGTTGGTTGATATTCTTTCATTGCTTCTACATATAAATGTTCCCAAATATCTCGATAGTCATTCGTTACTATGATAATCACGACCTATACTGCATATTATTTTATTATCGGAATATCATTTTATAGAATTCCGACGCTCCATTCGATTTGATTGACGACACTCTTTCTTTTCGTTATTTCCCCTTTTTTTTCTCTTGTTCTAACCAATATTGACGACTTCGCCTAGCCTGATCGCCTTCTTCATAACCTACTTTGTAACCTTCTTCAAGACCATAACTATAAGCTAATTGCTCCGTTTCAGACATCTCTTCTTTAAATTTTTGTTTTTGGCAATCATACTCTCGCTTACGTTTCATTTCATCTATCATAGCGATTATTCTTTCATTCTCCTTCGTCGCTACACTCTTTAGATTATGCAGCTTTAACGAAAAAACGCATTGAAATATCCATTTTATAACATTAAAAACTTCTGCCCCAAAATCTAATGCAGCTGACCCAACAACAAATATTCCATAAATCCATTGAATCATATTTACAATAAATTTCCCCCAGTCAGGAACGCCTTCCATATTACGCAAAAAATAAACTATTGATATAATTAACAATAGTTTTACAAACCTTTTCATATGATCTCGAATTCTTATCTTAGTAGCATCACTCAGCATATAAATACCCCATATGAGTTAAAATAAGCCGCCGACACCTTGCCGACGGCTTACATTTTTTGTTAAATTGTCATATAGATACACGACCAATTAAATGGATTATATCATATCAGGCAAGTGCTTTCAAGCCTTTATGATTCAAATAATTGACTTTTCCCTGCCAATCCCGCATTTATCTGTGACAATGATTTCTTTTTCAGATCACCTTTTCGGCTTCTCCCTTTACTGCTTCCACCGCCTGCGCCCTTTAATGCCTCGCCCGCTGGCAATGGCTCAACGGGCGGCAAATTTGATTTATACTTTTCACGCATTAAGCTCGTGATTACGTCATTTTCAATATGCGGATCAGCCTTATCACCCGGATAAAATATTCCATGACATTCCGGGCAAATATACCGATCATTTTCTTTATCGTAAACCATAACGCACTTACATTCCTCGCACCAACGCGGATTTCTCTTTCTTCGCATCCTACGACCTCCCGATCTTCCATTCCGATATTACCATTATGCCAGTGATTTTCACCGCTGGCATTTTCTTCTTATCTGCCACATATCGCTCAAACAGCCCAATATCCAGCCACTTCTCTTTCCAGTGATACGCATAATCAAACTTGTATCCTCGAACCTGTCCGATACTATCTTCGTAAGCCACTGTCACGTGCGACAAGCGATAAAGCTTGAAATACGATACCGCGATAAACACGACCGGCACCAACAAAACCATATACATCATTTCCATTCAAAACCTCTCCTCTACAAAGTTATTTTGGGGTGATAGCTGCGGTTTTCATATAACATTTTTATCCAAATAAACTCATTCCTCTTGTGCATGCTGGATTAAGATAAACGGTCTCAATTGCACTACCGGCTGCATTTGTTGCTGTCCTCATACTTCGCTTTTCCCAGCCTTCAAGTTCAGTATTATATAAATCATTTTCATAGCTACTTATGATTAAATATCCCTTATGCTTCTTACAAATTTCAAGAAGTTCCTTATGTTCCTCCGGTTTTGCAAATTCGCATTCATAATGCAACTGTGTCTTTGTACTTTTTAAATATGGCGGATCTACATAAAGCAAAGTTTGCGTACGATTATACATGCCTATAAGTTCTCGCGCATCCATATTTTCTATCTGTGCCATTTTTAACCGTTCCACTGTTGCCAAGATTCGATTCGGCAGCTTGCACCAATATTTGGGTCTAAAAACCGAATTTGTCCGGTCGTGAGCCCATGAAGTACTGCAGTATGTTTTACCGCCAAAGGCTTGCCATGTACGCACTAAAAACCGTCTAGCCTGTTCTATTTCATCGCCCTTGCTTTCATAACAATCTCGATACTCTTCGCGACTATAGGGTGTCATTTCAATAACTCGAGCCAGCTCGTCTGCTGAGTTACGCACAACTCGGAACAAATTCACGACGTTTCCGTCTATATCGTTAATTGTTTCGGTACCGCTCCGTGTCTTTTTGAAAAATACAGCTCCACTCCCGAAGAATGGTTCGCAATATACTGCGTGCCTCGGGAACATATTAATAATCCAATCAGCCAAACGCCATTTTGCACCAGGCCATCTAAGTATGCTTTCCATCAACTAGTTCCTCCTGATATTGCACTAGCCCAATAAATCGAGCTTCCATGTTCGTTATACATAAACCAAACTAAGTATCTTCACCTACCGTCACCATTCTCCCATCCGTTCGATCATCATTTGTTTGAGTTGTTTCCGCTGCCAAGATCTCGGCAAATCGTTTGCTTGCTTTTTTGTTCTTCCGATTCCATTCCCGAAAAGGCTTTATTCTATGCCTAATTCGGTGAATCGGCAATATTCTATTTATCATCAATTCATCGCTCCTCACACTTTTTCAATTTTTACGTAAATGCCTTGTCTGTCACTCCAAAACTTTTCAGTGATCTCACTTGCCACCTGGGCATCATCACCCCAAAACTCAAGCTTGGTCATAACATCTTTTAGCAGCTTAATCATATTGTCCGTATCTGGCTTTGTAGCTTTATACTCACCAGATCGATGCTTACCTGTGACTGGAAATAACCACTTTGTCATTAGCCTCACAGTCCCAGTAAACGGTTTTTCCGGTCTATGCGGGGCAAAATATGTCTCGAACTTGTTTCGCGCGTCTGCAAGCTCAGGCGGTTCATAAAAATGTGGTTTACCATTTACCACAGACACTTTCTTTTCCTGATGAGTTACAGTCGGCACCCGCATCGAAATAAAAAATTCAATTGTCCGGCTCATAATCTACCCCCTGCCATTTGCCCGTTTCAGAATCAAATTTAATTACACGGTTATTCATTGCCATATTAAAAACTTTTTGAGCAATGTCCGGCTGCTTAACAAGCCAATTGCAGACATCACTTTTCTTAACATCAAATTCGCCATTTTTATTTTTATGTGCCAGTGCTGGCATTTGTTTTGCACAATTTAAAAAATCATAATTTATTCTTTTTACCATTTACATTTCACCTTTCGTTATTGAGAATAATTTCTATTTACCGTTTTGGAAGAAATTTTTATTTTGTCAAGGATAGTGAAAAGTATGTCGGGGGGCTTTCTACGCCCCCGACTATTTTTTCCCTTGACCCCGCAGGTGGAAAAACGAAAAAGTATATGTAATATATATAGGTTTTCTTCCGATTCGGAAAAAGTCGATTTTAACCGATATTTTCTTCCGATTCGGAAAACGGAAAAAGTCGGTAGTTTTCTTCCTACAAGAATCGGAAAAAGTCGGCATTGTTTCGATATTTTCCGATTCGGAAGAAAAAGAAAATTATCGACTTTTTCCATATTAACTTTCCTTTTTTGTCACCACTCCATGATTATCTATTACAAAGCCTTCATGTTCTTTTAGATGATTTTTTACAGTTTTTTCCGTTACACCACCATATTCAGCCATGCTTTTTACGGTTACTTCATTACCAAATGATTTCACAATATCATACGTAGATTCGACCGATTTTCTCCGATCATTCTTATGATCATCAGGCGATTTTTTCTTTTTAAAGTTTTTTCTCCAACTTTGCTGGTCACCTTCTGCATCAATATCTTTAAGAACACCAATCTCGTCCACATGATGAAGTGGATAGTCAAACCAAAGGTCAATGGGTGGAAACTTCGGAAACTCACGAAGCGTACCTTCAATACGCCAAGCCGTCCGTTGACGAACCTTTTGCCTGGCAGCATACACGAAATTATTCGTAAGTGAAGCATATGCATCTACCGTCAAAACCTTATGACAGTAGTCGAGCATGACCCGTTCGCTGCATTGATCGTCTTGTGAGATATCATCTTCCCACTTTGGATAATGTTCTTCAAGAAAAGCCACACAGGCCGCACAAACAGCTTTATTTTCTTCTTGCTTCACTAAATCCTCTGTGATCTCAAGTTCAATCAGATCAAGTAATGCATCCGGATCGCGGGCAAATACGCCTGAGCCAGATGCTCTGTCCATGGAGCGTTTGCCTCCTTGTGCACCTTTGCTGTGATGATGGCAATAAATAACCGCACATCCAAGTTCAGTACATACCTTATCAAATTGGTTACAAAAGTTGGCCATCTGATCCGCGCTGTTTTCGTCACCAGTAATGACCTTGTAGATTGGATCGATAATGATGGCAAGATAATTTTTCTTAGCAGCACGTCGTATAAGTTTTGGCGCTAATTTGTCCATGGGTACGGACTTGCCTCTGAGATTCCAAATATCAATATTGGAAAGATGCTCGGGCCGTAACCCTAGCTCTTCATAAACATCTTTGAATCGATGCAGACAGCTTGCCCTATCTAACTCGAGATTTACATATAGAATTCGCCCTTGGGCGCAATCCCATTGAATCCATTTCTTACCTTCAGCAATTGCTATACATAACTCAATAAGACTAAAGGACTTACCTGCTTTTGATGGTCCTGCAATCAGCATTTTATGACCTTGGCGCAGCATATTGTCAATCAGCGGTGGTGCGAGATCTGGCAGGTTGTCCCAGGCATCCGCCATGCTTTCCGGATTGGGTAGATCATCATTTACCGCCTCAATCCATTCCTGCCATTCAGCAAAACTTGTTTTCCCGATGTTGGTATCAACCAGCCATTGTTTGCGGGCATTGCGGATAACGCCAGGCATTCTCGAAAGCCTCGAGGGATTGCGGTTTTGACTATCGATTTCTAATCCATTTTTCTTACACACTGCATAGAGATAATCTACTCGTTTACGGTATTCTTCATAACTTCCCGCATCGATCCGAACGATTGCATGCAGACTCTTACCGCCAGAATGCACCAGACAGGCAACAGGAAGCTCCAGTGTGCGAATAATTTCATTTTGCTTATCAATCTCCATGCTGTCGGATTCAACCAGCGCAAAACGGAACTCTGTAACATTCTCGTTTTTAACGCCTTTCCCATCGAGAGGATTGAAGCGGATCCACGCGCCGCATGCTTCGTTATAATCACCAAATACACCGCCAACATCGCCATCACAAATATTTAAAAGCTCAATAAGTTCACCTGCAGTCCGATCGAAATTCCCCTTTGTGGGGAGATATTTATTGTCGCCTTCTTTTTGCCAGGAAGTTGTGACATAGCCTACATTTTCGGTACTGTCAAAGAGTGTTTCTAAATATTTGATAAGATCTTTGACCGGATTCCATGTTTGCGGTTCAATCACTTCTTTGCCTTCCAGCCAATTCTTATCGATGAGGACTTTATTTTCTTTGGTGCTGCCAATAAAATCATCCCAGTCAAGTTCTTTATCTTCTCCACTAGAATAAGGTGGCTGCCAGCCGCTGCGTTTTGCCATATCAACAATCGTGCCGGCCGTCACTAGATTGGTTGTTGTTCCTAAAAAGCTGGTCCATTTTTTAAAACATTCGCCGGCATGATACCGGGCAGTATCTCTTGCGCTCCACTGATCCCAATCGGATGCTGTATAGCCTTCTTCTTTTAAAGCCATCCCAACATTTACCCAATCTTGATAGGTAAGAGCTGCCGGATCAATATACGCCAATAACGGCAGCAAATCATTTTTGTTATCATCCAAAGTCAAAAGTCACCTCCTGGACAATATTCCTGCGGAACGATTCCTTTTGGAATATGCCATCCTCCTCCTGCGATTCGATCAATTAAGTGTTTTGCATGGTCAAACTGCCATGTTCCGACATGTTGAAACCCGCGGCTTTCTAAAAAGCGAATCTGTTTCGGTGTTGTAAGTCCGTCTACCTTCCGCTTATCCAAACGATCCAAAAGTTTCGCCGCTTTCCCTGCATTTTCAATTTCATCGGGAAAGATGCCTAACTTTTCAAGCGTTTTTGCCTGTTTATCACTTGGCGGCCCCATTTCCCAACCAAAAGCCGGTACATATCCTGAAAGATCTTCTGACTGTATCGACATTTCAAATTGCAAGGGGTCCACAAGTTTCCGTTTCCTCTTTTTCATTTCTGCCAATTTCTTGGCCAAAGCTTCTTCGCGCTGTGCTATAACATCTTCCGCTGCTTGTTTTTCCACAACTTCCAAATCAAGAGGACATGGCGAGTCTTCTATTTTTTCCGTCATTTTCTTTGCAATATCTTCACTGGACGCAAGCAAATTTGCTGGCCGGCAAAGCTCATGGCGTTCTGTCATCCATAAAAAATCTAAGAGTAATAATTCTTCCTTGCCAGGAAAGAGCCGTGTACCGCGCCCCACCATTTGGCAATAAAGGCTGCGTACTTTGGTTGGCCGTAAGACAATGACACAATCAACACTCGGACAGTCCCAGCCTTCGGTAAGCAGCATCGAATTGCAAAGCACATTATATTTGCCTGCTTGAAAATCTTGTAGTACTTCGGCCCGATCTTCACTATTGCCATTTACTTCGGCCGCTTTAAAACCGGCTTCATTTAAAATATCTCTAAATTTCTGGCTGGTCTTTACAAGCGGCAAAAATATAACAATCTTACGATCGATACAATACTTAACCATTTCCTGTGCGATCTGAAAAAGATACGGATCTAGCACCGTTCCGAGATCACCTGCTTTAAAGTCCCCGCTTTGCATTCCTACACCTGTAAGGTCTAATTTCAGCGGTATAGTCTGCGCTTGAATCTTGCAAAGATAACCTTCACGAATTGCTTTTGGCAATGTATATTCATAGGCCATACTATTAAAATAGGCGCCAAGGTTTTGCATATCGCCCCGATCGGGCGTAGCAGTTACGCCGAGCACATCAGCTTCCTCAAAATATTGCAAAACATTTTGATAGCTGTCTGATATGCAGTGATGTGCTTCATCCACAATAATTACGTCAAAATAATTTTTGCTGAAACGCTTCAGCCTTTTTTCTCTGGTTAAAGTTTGTACCGAGCCGACAACGACCCGGTACCAGCTGCCAATACAGCTTTCTTCTGCTTTTTCCACCGAACATGTAAGTCCGGTGGCTTTTTTTATCTTGTCACTTGCCTGATCGAGAAGTTCCCCGCGATGCGCCATAATTAATACACGGCTGCCATTACGGACACAATCTTCGGTGACCTTAGCAAATACGATGGTCTTTCCGCACCCCGTCGGAAGTACGAGAAGCGTGCGCTTATTGCCTTTTCCCCACTCATCATGTATAGCAGCCCGCGCTTCCTCCTGGTACGTGCGAAGTTCCATTAAAAGGATCCGGGTTTAAAAGTAGTTGGTTGAGTGGTTTCTTCATCAGGATATATAAACTGTTTCACTTCATTGAATTTTTTACCATCATAAATTCGAATTCCAATTTTTGCTCGGCCTGTAGATCCCATCACTTTATTCCAGTCCATTTTGAGTTTTTCTCCATGTTTTTTCTGACCAATCCCACGGAAGAATGCACATAATAAACCTTCGCATTTACTGTGTAAGAAAAGATTATGGCGAATCGATGCCATTCCTTCCGGTGATTCAACTTCCAGTACGATTTTTGCCTGATTGCACGGTCCGATCTTATCACTGCCAGGATATCTGGAACGTTCAAAACTTGCTACGCGAAACGCATATTCCCCTTCCGGTAACAAGATAAACTCGTTTTCCTTCTCGATTGTGTCATCCCATGCAAGTTCTGCTCCCATATCTGTTCCCATTTGTTCAAATCCCATATTTATATCCTCCTAAAATTTCATTAAAACGGTATTTTTTGTTGTTCAATCATATTAAATACTTGATCCCAGGCTGCAATGAGGCAGCCATCAATAAAGCTTTGATCATAGTTTTCAAGCGGCGTTCCAACCGGATAATATCCCTTACTGGATACCGCTTCCTGGATCTCTTGAACCGTCACATTATTACGTTTCATAAGATCAGCAAGCTTAGGCGGTACACCGCTTAAATCATTTTGTGCCGGTGGTTGAGGTTTCGGACCTGTGGTTGGTTGTATCGGCGCAGGTTCTTTTTGTTTTTTGATGCCTGCTTCATATTCTTCCTTACTGATTTCATGTGACATGCCGTCACCATCCATTAAAGGCTCCCCTTTTTTCAAAATCCAATACGCATCTGATTCGGGGTGGTACATATACATGTCATGATCCGCTATATTTTTATCTTGCACTGATTTCGGTGTTTCAGCTTTATTTTCCACTTTCACCGGCACAGGTGTCGCTTGCTGCATGGATTTATCATTTGGAATGCAATACGCGATGGATGCATAATCAAACGCTAATTCTGTTGCAAGATCGTGCCGGTTCTTTGCATCCCAGCAAGGATGATGCTGGGAATGCATAACACGCGTGCCGCCTTGCGCTTTTTTCTTTTTGTCGACCTCAACTACATATTGCTTATAATTTGCGAAAAGTACCATATCGGCCCATTCTTTTACCAGTGCCGATGTTTGGGAACCGGTCTTGTTCCCCAGTTTCAATTCATATCGATCATAACTGCCACATTCATCCGGCAATTCAAATTTACGAATGCTCGAATGTGCCGTAAGTACAATATTGATACCCACATCTGTTACATCACTTAAAAGATTAAGCAGCTTGCCAAACTCTTCTTTTACGAAAATATATCCTTTCCCATAGCCAAAATCCTCAATACCTTTTTTATCATAGATAGAGCAAACATGCGCCACACAAAGCTGTTCAGCCCAATCAATTGTGTCGATAATAAGTGTCTTGCAGCAACCAGGCGTTTTTTTCACTTCCTGAATAGTTTGCATCATCATAGTCCAGCTGCTCGGTTTTGGTACCCGAGCAACATCCATTAAATTTGTACTTCCTTCCGTATCGATAAATAGTGGCTCCGGAAACGAAGCGGCAAAGGTTGATTTACCGATGCCTTCCGGACCGTATACCACAACTTTTTGCGCTTTAAAAACTGGACCTCTAATAATTTCCATAATGAATCTCTCCTACTCTTCTACTTTTGTATGCGCTAAAGCGAATTCAATAAGTTGACAGGCTATTTTACTTAATGGTTGATTGGCTTGTGTCGCAATTTCTTTTACTTTTGTATGAAGATCAACCGTAATTTTTAAAGGAAGCATATATTCTGTATTGCCAGCACTCCATTTTTTTATAAGCAAACTATTTTCTTTATCCATCAAAATTTACCCTCTTCCCATATTTTTTTACTAGCAGGTACCACTGTTTCAAGCGGCATTTCTTCGCCTTTGATATAACCATCCTCAATAATAATGCTGCACTCATCGGACGTACTGACTCTGGTAGCAATAGCCTGCAAACCTTCTGCTTCAAGCCATGTACCAAATTCCTGCAGCGTTTCAATATCCATCTGCTCAAGTTTATCCATAAGAACAAAACCGCACTCTGGATTCAGCTTACGAATAATCGCCGTAGCAACTTTAAGTTGTTCGCTGGCACTCATGTTGTCCCATTTATAACCTTTATAAGTAAGTTCCCCTTTATCTACCGATAAATCTGGCAATGGAAGATCGGCGTTATTCAAAAGAGCTGTGCGCTGTTTACGAATATCCGTAATTTCCTGTGTAATGCTATCCACCTGCTTAGAATATTCGTCGGCATCCATTTCCGCCTTTTCTCGGTCCATATTGGCACGAATTTTCATATTGAGCATATCGATATCATTAATATTTTTTTCAAGTTCCGTTGTATTTTCATCATGAAGATCCAACGCTGATTTTTGAGCAATCACTAGATCTGCAGACACTTTTGCGTGTTCTTCTTTTTTAATAAGCAAGGCTTCTTCCATACGAATTACTTCTTGCTGTAAAATCACGGCTCGCTGTTTTAAAATATCAACCGACTGCCGTTTACGAGCATTCTCTCCATTTCTAGCAAGAATGTCCTGTTGCTTCCGGATCAATTCGGCTGCCGATACTGGCTCTTTCGGAACATCTGGGTGCATAACCAGCTCGGCTGCATATTTCTTTTTCTGATCGGCAATGCGTCCAATTTCAGTACGGCGATTATAAAGCTGTTGTTCTTTGAGATCAAGTGCACCCAGTTTGTCACCGACACCGATAATCTGTAATAAGGAATCCCCTTTTTCTTTATTGGATGCCTGCATAAACTTTGGCAGGTTCAGCGCCAGCTGTTCGACAAGTTCATCCAAAAGCCGCTGCCCACTTTTATTCCCTTTCGAATCGATTACTTTCAAATCACTATTTTTCCCCTTACGCTCTACAATCAAACCATTCGAAAGTTCAATATGAAGATGTGGTGGAGTCATAGAGCCATTACGCTGCGCCTGCGACGGCTGAAATTTATTACCGCCAAGTACCCAGGCAATCGCATCAAGAACTGAGGTTTTACCCTGCCCGTTTTTACCACCAATAATAGTCAAACCATTTTGAGAAGGCTCCATCCTTACTGCCTTTACGCGCTTTACATTTTCTATCTCAAGATTATTAATCTTAATCATTTCCAAGCCTCCTGTAATATGTTATAATTCCTAATAGATATTTTTACTTACCCCGAGATCCGCATTGGTTGCCGCCGATGCGGATTTTTCTATGAGTTCTTCCATCAAATGAATATCTTCTATATTCAGGCTAATCGCATTCATGATCATAGATGGCGGCTCCGAGGCTCTTTCGTTAGCCACACAAAAATCGGATGTAATTTTACTACGTGCGATAACTCTGCACCAAAGCTTTTTTCCACCGCTGATCTTTACGATCGTGTAATCACTTGGCTGCGCAAAATATATACGTAGCCCTCTAAACTTGTCTGGAATATCATCGACTGTTAATTTTTCTGACAAACTGCTCACCTCCCCTCAATGATGAAATTTTGTTGCCAATGCTTTTACCCTTTTCATGTTGGCTGATTCAATTGGAATACACAGCCGATCATCTCGGCATACTGGAACCAGCTGATCGCGGACAAACAACATAACATAGCTTTCTTCTGACTTAAATCTACGCCCGCATTGGAAACAATATGTTTTCGTCATCGAAACATCACAAGCCCTAAAATAACGCCAATGATAAATACAACCAGGTAACCTCTTGGCATTAAAATGTTAAACCGTCTCATGCCTCATCCACCTTTACCCAATAATTAATACGCAGTTCATCACCAGGATAAATCCCACATTCACTCGATCGATCCAAAAGCCAAGGATTCAGTTCTTTGATTCCAGATTGAAATTCCAAAATGTACCGTCGCCCGCCAGTATTTTTCTGTAAAAACTCTTCGGAAATGCTCCAAAGCGAGTCACCTTTCTGAACCGTGTACGTATCCTCTACAAGTTGTTGCCGGCTAGAGCAAGCGCCTGTCGAAAATGTGACAATAGCTGTCAGTGCTACACCTAATAAAATTTTTTGGGATATGGTTTTTAAATTCATTCATACCATCCTCTCACTCAACTTTTTTAAGAAGTCTAATGCTATCGGGTTTTCTGCCGCATGCTTTTTTCTTGCGTGGCGGCTGAATTTGTATAGGTACTGGCATTCGTGCAGCGATATCCGCTACATGCAACCCTGCAAATTGTCTCAATGCTTCAATACCATCTCGAATTGATATTCTTACGCCTCGTTTGCCAGTTGGAATATGTGGTATTTGGCCTTGTCTGACCATATTTCTAATTAACCTCTCTGGCAAACCAACACGTTTTGCAAACTTAGCTGGTACTTCAAACTCGGTTTCCATTTCCTTACCTCTTTTCGTAGGTTTTTTATCATCCATGTCGAGTATTGGATATTCCATTTCATGCGAATTGCTATTTCTCGAAAGTAAAATTAAGATATATTGAAAGCGTATAGTTCCTGCTATACTCTTTCTCTATTTTTGACACCAACGTTTTTACATCTTCAAATGTTGCATCACCGTTTCCAATGACAATGCTTACCGTCGTTATCATTTGAGGTTTATCCATCTCACTCGCCCCCTTTCATACTAAAGTTCTTTTAATTTTCAAAAGGTAATTTTATTCCTCCTATCGAATGTGATTATTGGAAGGAGGTGGATGATGTGCCTTATTTAGATGAGAAAAAAGTTCATGACCTTGCAATCATTTGGACGCAAACAAAATGGCAAGATTATTTAAAAACAATTTCTTCTAATGAAAAGATTGATGAAGGACATTTAATGAAAGAACTCTTTAGCATTTATAAAGATGCTTTCGATTATTTTTCAAATTTTGGAGAATAATCTGGTAAAACAACACTATAATGAGTAACACTTTGAGCTACCATTTCAGCAGTTGAAATAATTTGAGCAGTGTTAAAACCTTCATCTCTTAACATGCAGATGATTTTTGATACTGCTTTTTTCTTTTGTTCTTCACGTTTTTTAAATTCTTCGTATGATAACATACCTTTCTCCCCTCTCATGCGGATTTGCTTTTAAATTGAATTGCAAGCTAACCACCACGACTCTCTACTTTTCAGCATTTTGTGTTGAAACTTACATGGTGGTTCCTTGAAATGTTTTTTTTACTGGTTCAATTAATTTGTTGTTTCTTATTAAACGAATAAACTCGTTTTTATTGCCAAAAAAAATATTATTGGGCGATACTCCATATATAATTGGTATTTTTTCTATTACATCATAAGGCATTTTTGCACTATTATTTTCCCATCTAGCAAGTGTTTGATAATGAACTCCAAATAATTTACAAGCTTCTAATTGGCTATAGCCTGCATTTATCCGCGCTGCCTCTAAGGTTATTTGCATTTTTTCACCCCCTTAGCATGTTTTTAGTATAAACGAGTTTATTCGTTTAGTCAATATATTTTATAAATTAAAAACGAAAAAAATCGTTATTTATTTCATTTTATACTTGCTTTAAACGTTTTTATTCGTTATAATTTACACATGAAACTAAGTAGGAGGGCTGGAAATGCCAAGAAACCAGTTATCTAAATTTGATAGAGAGTTGCGCTCAACAATCTCAGCTAATTTGAAAAAGTACACCTCTCATTTAACGCAGGGGCAATTGTCTGCTATGACAGGAATACCAGCATCAACTTTATCAGGTTATTTTGCAATGAGATCAACACCTAATGCAGGAAACTTACAAAAAATTGTTGATTCTCTAAACATAAACAAGTCTGATATTGACCCTCGTTTTGCAGAAAAATTGAATACGCTCAATAAACATTCCAATAAGTCTCTTCCAACACTCACACCTAAAGATGAAAATCAAATTGCGAAAGATCTTGAAAACATGATAAATGCCCTCGATGGAGCTGCAGCGATGGGTGAACCCGAAGACGCTGAAGATATGGCTATGATCAAAGCTTCCCTTGAAACTGCAATGCGTTTATCCAAACGTATTGCAAAGAAAAAATTCACGCCTAAAAAATATCGTGATGAGTAAGCATTTTATATAACAAGGATGGTAGTACTCATGGATGTAAAAAAAATTGCGACTGATTTAATCGCAAAACACAAAACAAACGACCCTTTTACGATCGCCGACCTACGTGGCATTAACGTTTTGGACTGCCCCATGAAGTCGACGCTTGGTTATTACACAAAATATAAACGTGTCCAAAACATCATTTTAAATAGCAATATACCGGAAGCACTTCGTAGTTTTGTCTGTGCACATGAACTTGGTCATGCAATATGCCATTCGGATTTAAATACAAAATGGTTAAAAGAAAATACTTTGTTTTCTGTTGAAAAAATTGAAGTCCAAGCCAGCACTTTTGCTATTGAGCTTTTATTACCCGATAAAATTCTTTTAGAAAGTGCTGATTGTTCCATCTATACAATTGCAAAAGAGATTGGTATTCCAAAAGATCTTGTCTATTTAAAAAATTTTGCCCGCCTATCAGAACATATGTTTCCATTTTGATTTTCTCGTGATATCAAAATGGAAAGACTGCCCCGAAAGACAGTAGTCTATGCAAATTATTTTCTATAATATTCTTTTAAGTTATTTACTTTTATATTCTTTTAAGTTATAATTATAAATGAAAGGGGGCTATATCATTGTATGAAATTCATTTTTACTGTGATTTAAACGGAAATGAACCGGTTAAAGAATATGTAAAAAAACTCGCCAGTAAAACCGACAAGGATAGTCGTATAAAGCTTAACAAAATTCGTGACTATGTGAAAATTTTAAGTGAGCACGGTACTAGAGCTGGCGAACCTTATATGAAACATATTGAAGGTAACATTTGGGAACTTCGCCCCCTACGCGACAGAATTTTCTTTTTTAGCTGGAATGGTAATAGTTTTATTTTGCTTCACCAATTTATGAAAAAAACGCAGAAAACCCCCAAAAAAGAAATTGAGCAAGCACAGCGTAATATGAATGACTTTTTAGAGAGGAGTTTAGATAATGAGTAAAAATAAGATTACCCCGTTAGGCGAGAATTGGGATGACTTTGAAAAAACAATTTTCACGCCAGAAGAAATTGCCGCAAGTAATTTAAGAGTTGCTCTTGTTTCCGAGATTATAAACGCTCGCCAAGAACGCGGTATGACACAAAAACAATTAGAGGCAACCAGCGGTGTAAGACAACCTATTATAGCACGATTAGAAAAGGGCTCTACTGACCCTCAACTTTCCACTTTGCTTAAAGTTCTGGCTGCTTTTGGTAAAACTCTTGCTATTGTTCCTTTACGAAAATAAAAAAAAGACCGTCTAGCATTACGAGTGCTAAACGGTCTATGGGGTAACTAACCTTGAGGTCAATCACCTAACCCACTTAAATTATACTTGATTGGCCTCTAAAAATAAACAATTTGGAGGTATTTAATTATGAAAAAACGTGCAAATGGCGAAGGTACCATTTATTTCGATGAAAAAAAGCAGCTTTATCGGGCTATGCTTGTGACTCCTGCAGGTAAACGTATGACAAAATCATCAAAGGATGAAAGTCTCGTCAAAGATTGGTTAAATGAGCAGCGGCTACTGATCGGACGTAATCAGCATATCGAGCCAACGGGGATTACAGTGGGTCAATGGTTTGATACTTGGCTTGAGGTATACGCCAGGCACAATACAAAACCGCGTACGTATGACCGCTATTGCTCTTTACTGGATAGAGCTGAGCCACTTCGCAATGTTAAACTAACAAATTTAACGCCTGCACATTTACAGAAACTTTATAACGACCTGTCAAAAATATATGCCGGCAATACAATGAAACACATCCACTTTTGTATTAGTGGCGCATTAAAGCAGGCAGTTATCAACAATCTTATCCACATTAACCCCACTACGAATGTAAAAACACCCACAGCACGCAAAAAAGAAATCAACATTTTCACAGCAGATGAAGTCGATCAAATGATAAATGCTGCACCGGATTATCCTTGTGAACCAAGTATTATTCTTGCCTATACAACCGGCATGCGGCTATCTGAACTTCTCGCCTTGCGTTGGGAAGATACAGACTTAAGGAAAGCTACCGATAAGATAAAATCAACGCTTACAATCAATCAGACAGTTCACAGAAGTTTCAGCGCGGGACTATATTTTTCCGACTGTAAAAATACAAGCAGCCATAGAACAATAACTCTCCCACATGAAACTGTGGTTGCGCTCAATAAATATAAACTTAAAACTGGACGTAGCACAGGCTTAATATTTGTAAACGGAAGTGACAACCCTTATGATTCTACATCATACTCACGTCTTGTCTACAATAGAATGAAAACCGCATTAGGAATAGAAAATAAAGGTTTTCACTGTTTTAGACATACACATGCCAGCGAGTTAGTATCTGCAGGTATACCAATTCAAGAAGTTTCAAAACGCTTAGGTCATTCTAAAATCTCAACTACCTTGGATATATATTCGCACTGCGTACCAACTGAAGATGATCGGATCACGGATAAAATATCCGAGTTTTTGAACAAAAATAAAACACATGCAAACTAAATTGCATGTGTTTTTTATGTCGGTTGCACACTCGTTGCACACCTATTAAGTATTAAATTAAAATAAATGGCGGAGTGGGAGAGGTTCGAACTCTCGCACGCTTGCGCGTCTAACGATTTAGCAAACCGTCCTCTTCAGCCGCTTGAGTACCACTCCAAGAAGTTATTAGCTCATTTATAAAAAAATGGCGGAGAGGGTGGGATTCGAACCCACGGTTCCTTGCGGAATCACTGGTTTTCAAGACCAGCTCCTTAAACCACTCGGACACCTCTCCGTAACGTACTTTAACATTATACCAAATTTTATTTTTATTTGTCAAATTTTTATTTGAAATATTTTATTTGAACTTGATTCTTCGTAATAACTAGCCTAATTATCTTCAATATAAAGCTTCATTAAATAGCTTCAAATCCAACATTCTAGCAGAAGATATATTGACTAATGTGTGTTCAGGGAGTAATATTTTAATGTAATCATATGAAATATGAAAGGTTGGTGAGAAAAATGGACACAGACCACCCTAGATCGCGGTCTAAGTTAAAAACAAAAAAATATCGCCAAATTTCGTCATTTTTCTTGCTATTCTTTACTTTTTAGCAAGATGGTGAGTGATTTTCTCTGCGAAGGGAGCAGTTATATACTATGCTAAAAATATATAAATCGTTAGAAAGTGGTCCATTACAGGAACTTAGTTTAAAAACACTAGAAAAAGGTTGCTGGATCAATATCATCGCCCCGACCCCTTATGAATTAAAAGTCGTAGGGAATCTGACCGAAGTAGAACCCGATTTTTTAATATCAGCCCTGGATGATGAAGAACGTTCTCATACCGATGTTGAAGATAATTGTGTTATGGTTTTAACAAATGTACCTGTAATGCGTGGACGCGACAGTTACGATACTTTACCATTGGCTATTATTGTCACCACCGATTATATCATCACTGTATGTTTAGAAAACACTCCCGTCATTTCAGAATTTAACGAAACAACATCCAGGACCTTCCGTACTTACAAAAAATCGCGATTTTTATTTCAGATTCTCTATAAATCAGCGACTTTTTATTTACGATATCTACGCCAGATGAATAAAATCTCTGATGAAATTGAACAAAAGCTGCGTAATTCTATGAAGAACCGAGAAATATTACGTTTGTTGGAACTGCAAAAAGGGTTAACCTATTTTAATGCAGCACTTCGTTCCAATGGAGCTGTCCTCGATAAACTTTTACGCTTATGTTCGAATCACAATGTACAATCTTTTTTAAAAATGTACGAAGAAGATGAAGATCTGTTAGAAGATGTCATCATCGAAAACAAACAGGCCAAAGAGATGGTTGAAATGTATAGTAAAATCCTTTCACGACTTGCTGATACATTCTCCGCAATCATCTCAAATAACTTGAATTTGGTTATGAAGTTTTTAGCATCCATGACCATCATGCTGGCAATTCCAACTGTGATTTCAAGTTTTTTCGGCATGAATGTCGATATTCCATTTGCTTCAGCTGGTCCTAACGGATTCCTGTACGTCTCCATTATCGCCATAGTCCTGACTTCGTTTTGTGCGTTTGTCTTATGGCGTAAAGATATGTTTTAGAAAATAGGTGATTTTTATGAGTGTTATGGTAGCAGCCGAATTAAAAGTCGGTACTATTTATGGCGATACAATAAACCAAGAATATGTTTATATGCCCGCCAGTGAAATCGGGCTAGCTGAACCGATCTGCATCTTTGAAAAAAATACGGTTCGGCAAGATATCAGTCTAACCGAAGCGCTCACGCTTGTTCGGAAACTAAGCCTTAAACCTGCCTGCCATCCTCGTTTTGGCAGATCATCCTGCTAGTTTCTGTCAACGCAAAACAAAGGGAGTCGATTGCTATGTTAGCTGTTTCCTCATCAGAATTTTTAAATGAATTTACGATTTATGCTAATAAAGCTCATGATGAAAAGGAAGTTTTTATCATTCAACGCGCAAATGACAAAAATGCAGTTTTACTGTCACTAGCTGAATATAACGAATTAAAAAAACAACTTTTCTTATTGCAAAAAAATAATATTGCATCTAAATAGAATACGCATAATAAAAACTGGCTCCACTTAATCGTGGAGCCAGTTTTTATTATGCGTATTCTAAAATTTTAACGTAAAACTTACGGGATCTTGGACCATCAAATTCACAAAAATAAACGCCTTGCCACGTACCGAGAATTAGCTTCCCTTGATCTATGATCATTGTGACACTACTACCAATTGCGCCTGCCTTAAGATGAGCGGTTGTATTCCCTTCAGCGTGTTTATACTCCAAACGGTCTGGATACATCTTACTCATAGCAAACAACATATCTTCAACTACATCAGGATCAGCATTTTCATTTATTGTAATCCCCGCTGTTGTATGAGGACAAAAAACAATACACATCCCGTCCTGGATGCTACTTTTACGCAATGCAATCCGTACCTGACCAGTTATATTGATATAATCTTCCCGCGGTGTCTCCAGTTGAAATTCATAAATCATAATATCTTCCCCCTTCAGTCTGATACAATCGTTTATTTCTTCACAAGACGCAACCTTGTCCGAATCGGTACAGCAGCTTCCGTTGTCGCTTGTTTAGGATGCTTTGCCGCATATTGACCAACATTCACCAACAAACCGACCCCCACCATATTAATAATTAAAGATGTCCCTCCATAACTAATGAAAGGTAAAGGCACACCAACAACTGGCAAGATTCCACTCACCATAGCAATATTGGCCACACTTTGCCCAACAATCAGGATGAGTACCCCACTAACAATCATTTTTCCAAACCCATCCTGCGCTTGATTAGCAATTTTTCCACCATAAAAAGCCAGAATGGAAAGTAAAAAAAATAAAAAAATGGCACCTATATAACCATTTTCCTGACAAAAAATCGCAAAAGCAAAATCAGTATGCGCTTCTGGTAGATAAGAATATTTCCCGGTTCCCTCACCTAATCCAACCCCAAGAAATCCCCCTGACCCAATTGCTGACATTGATTGCACTGTTTGGTAACCTTGATTTTGCTGATAAGGCCATGGATCAATCCAAGCCTTAATACGTTCAAGCCGATACGGCTGTAAAATCGTCAAACCAATTATAATTAAAACGACTGGTACCGTTAAAATACCAAGCCACTTCCATTCCAGCCCTGCTAAAACATGCAATATCAGGGGAATTCCAAATACAAGTGCTGCCGTTCCCAAATCGGGCTGCAATTCAATTAATGCCGACAAGACGAACAGCATAAACATCGGCGTTGTAAACACGCGAATTTCCAATTTTTTATCAATTCGTGGACCCAAATAAGCCGCTGCCATCAAAATAGAAACTAATTTTGCGAGTTCTGATGGCTGAAACTGCATGACTACAAGATTCAGCCACCGTTTAGACCCATTCACTTCGACACCAATAACTAGCACCAGCACTAACGCGACGAGAGTAAACGCAAACAACAACGGTACGCAGCCCCGCCAACGACGATAATCTACTTTGATTGTAAAAACCAGTGCGATAATACCAACTGCCAGACTAATCAAATGCCGTGTCAGAAAATAGTATGGATTATGAAATTGATTTCCAGCTAGAACAAAACTAGCACTAAATACATTGATTGTCCCAATAATAATCAGTATACTCATAATCACTAATACTGCTTCCGTATTATTCACCCAAAATTTTTGACGTGGCATATATAAGCCTCCAATTTTCATCGACTTTTAACATTCAAACTTACTTAAAATGAAACTTCACAACGATTTATTTTTTCACCAAAGCCACTAAATTTGCGTTCATATTCAGTCATAATATTATCGGTCATATCGCTATTGTGCAAATCAAAAGTCAATGCATCCACTTTTAAATGAGCCAGCTCAAATTGTTCTAACGAAAAATCAAATAATAGACGATTATCTGTTTTAAAAAAAAGTTGTCCATTTTCTTTTAACAATTTACGATATTTCTCTAAGAAATCAACATGTGTCAAGCGACGTTTCGCATGCCGGGATTTAGGCCACGGATCACAAAAATTCACGAAAAAACGATCAATTTCATTTTCACCGAAGATTGCTTCAATATTATTAATATCAAAAACAAGCAGTTTGACATTCGTAAGATTCAACTCTTTAACTTTTTTTGCCGCATAATAAAGGACATCCTGCTGAGCTTCAATACCAATAAAATTAAGTTCTGGATGACGCAGAGCCAGCTGGCTGATAAATGTTCCTTTACCAATACCAAGTTCAACCTGGATGGGTGCCGACCGACCAAACAGATCACACCATTTTCCTTTTTCGGTCTCACCAATTTCTGCTCCTTCCGTATAAACAAAATCACTAAAATCCAAAATCGCCTTATCAATCCAAGGCTTTTTCCTTAAGCGCAAAATTCTCTATCCCCTTTAATTATGATTTTTCCAATCCATATTTTTTCAGATAACGATATAATGTCACACGACTTACATTGAGCAGATTTGCCAGCCGACTTACATTGCCACCAGCAGCCTGCCAAGCTTTGACAAAAACATCGCGATCTTCTTTCCATTTATTATCCGGTTTGATATCCCCCATCAAATTGATATCAGCTGGACAAATTACATCATCTTTCGTATTAAAAAATGCATACTCTAAAACACCTTGCATTTGTTTGATATTACCTGGCCAATCATAATTTTTCAGAACTTCTGACGTTTCCGGTAAAATTATTTTTTCTTTCATTTGGTGCTGTACAGCTAGTTCACTAACAATATGTTCCGCCAATACAGGTATATCTTCACGACGACTTCTAAGTGCCGGTACACGTATCACACTCTTAGCCACAATTTCATAAAGAGTTTTTTCAAACAAACTACGCTCTGTGAGACGTTTTAAATCACTGTCACAGGCAGCAATAATACGCACGTCAATTGTGCGTTCTACACTTTCACCAATCCGATGCATTTGCTGTGAAAGCAATGCTTTAGCCAAAGCAATAGCTAATGTTTTAGGTATTTTTTCAATTTCATCCATAAAGAGAGTTCCACCATTCGCCAGCTCGAGTTTTCCTTGATGGCTTACATCCGGTGTTAATGATACCCCAAACAGTTCTTGTTCCAAAAGTTCCGGCGTTGCATCACCACAACGAACTGAAATAAGCGGGCCAGCAGCTCGAGCACTGGCTTGATGTATACCATGTGCCATTCTCTGTTTACCTGTTCCCGATTCGCCTTGTAGTAATACATGATTTTTATTGCGTGCTACACGTGCTGCTTTTTCCTTCATAGCGTTAAATAAGGGACCTTCTCCGACCATAGAACTCAAACTATATTTCGCAGTATAACCAGCAGCATGTGCTACCAAAGTTCGCAGATCTTCAATCGGCATTGATACCGCGACCACACTGCTTACAGCCTGATCCAGATCGCGTTCAAGTGGCACAACCGTCGTAATATCTTCGTATGTTTTTGCTTTTGTAATCCAGGTTACTTCTTTATTATAAGAAGGTACACCACTAAACCCTTTATAAATCGGTGTGTGACGATAATTCATCACTACATCATTCAAATTCATGAATGGACTGTCTTTTTTGTGCGCACCAATCCCCGCCAAGCGACTTAATCCTAATTTATTGGCATACGCTACATCGCCACCCGGCATAACATGATAAACAGCAAACGGCGTCGAATCTAAAATAGCCTCCTGCGCTTTTAATCGCAAGGATAAACTAAGATGTGTCTCTAACGCCTGCTTCATCGTCAGCATCAAGGAAATCACCGCATCTTGCGGTAAGGCTTCATATTCGACAGAAACAAGTGTAATAATATAAACGAGTTCTCCATTTACAATGATTGGTGCAGAGCAAGCATCCCCTAATTGACATTCTTCTACCCACATTTCCGGTCCAAAAAGCCAAAATGGCATTTTATGTTCATGGGCTATACTAATACTCGATGTACCAACATCAGCAATTCCGACCTGTACACCTTCGATTTCTCCTGCTGTTTTTTGATAAAATGGCAGCGAATAGCTCTTCAATACATTACAGTCTGCATCAATCAAGAGTAGGCTCAAATTGTATTTCTGAAAAAACTCTCTAATTTCTTCACTAAATTGGCTCAGATAATCAATTGCATTTTTATGTTTTTGCTGGTATTCAGCAAAAACTGCTTTGTCTAAACGATTGCGTGTGGACATTGTTTTCGTCCCCACCTGGTATTGTCTACTCTTTTGCCAAGATTGAGCAACCCACGGATGAACATTCGGATCAAGAACACCTTCTTCTTGATACTTTTTATAATAGGATTCCAGTTTTGTCCTACTACGTTGTTCTCTAATCATGTATTTTCCTCCTACCAACGTGAAACTATAATTAATGGAATGATCGATGCACTTTCCCATCAGTCATTGCTCTTTGAGCTTTTTTACATTTAAAAACTGTTAAGCTTTTACACGAACAAAATAATTTCAATCTATCTTTTTTTCGCAAATTGTGTTTCACGCCTACTTGTTTATATTACATTGTACCAATCATTTATCCCAGTGGCAATTCATTCACGAAAAAACTTTACAAAAATGCATATAAAATCACTTTTTCATCATTACATCAAACACTTTTTCCATAAAAAACTTATATATACTTATATATTATTGATTTTTTACTTATAATTGCTTATAATATAAGTATAGTATAAGTAAGGAGTATGATTCATATGTCACAAGAAGAACGTTTGTCGATTATTCTTAACTATCTAAAAACGCATAAAGAACTGTCTATCCCGTCAATTTGCCATCAACTATCAATCTCGCGTACAATAGCTAGAAGTGATATTTTAAAACTATTAGAACAAAAACAAATCGTCGTAAATAAAAATCATATCCATATATCATAGAAAAGAGGTTTTTTATGCATCAGGAAGAACGCTTACTCGCCATATTTACCTACCTAAAAGAACATCAAAAGATGTCGATCCATACGATTTGTGATCAACTGCATGTTTCACGCGACACAGCCAGACGTGACATCCTAAAGCTACTAGAACAAGGTACCGTTACACGTACGTATGGTGGTATCAGTCTGCCTGTCTTAAAAAATTCAATCAAAGAATACCGTGAACGCTTACAAGAAGGCTCCGCCGAAAAAGAACGAATTGCGCAAAAAGCTTATGAATTCATTCAAAAAAATGGTCATTATTTTTTCGATGTTTCAACTGCCGTCCGTTTCTTAGCGCAAAAAGTCGAAAAACCAATTTGGGTGCTCACCCACTCACTGGATAATGTGGAAGTATTATCGGAAAAAGAACATGTTCAAGTTGCCTCTACTGGCGGCTCCTTGCAACCACAAAATCGTTTTTTTTATCATCCGGGCTGCACAGACTATATTGATTCTCTGCATTTTGATGCTGCCTTTTTAGGTACTGCAACGATCAATAAGCAGGGCTTGTATTACACTGATGAAGAAGATGCCTTTATTAAAAAAGCCGTTATAAAAAAATCTGACTGTGTCATCGTTTTAGCTGAAGCCGAAAAATTCAATGCCACAAGTTATCATAAAGCTGCTGGTTGGGAACAGATCGATATCCTTATCACGAACGAGGAACCACCGCTCGATATGAAACGCAACTTTATGCTACATAAAGTTCAAGTTATCGTAGTCTGACTTATTTAATAAAAAAGGAGTTGCTTCTTATGTCTGCTTACAAAATGATTTGCCTTGATATCGATGGCACGCTTTTAAATTCAAAGCACAAAATCACACTTCCCGTAAAAAATTCCATTCAGAAAGCCGCTGCAGAAAAAAACATTCCCGTTATCCTTGTTTCAGCAAGAATGCCAAAAGGAATTATTTTTCTGCAAAAAGAACTCGGTATCCAGTTCCCCATTATCAGTTACAGCGGTGCTTTAATTCTAGACCAAAAACAAAATATTCTGCATCAGGAAGTACTATCTCTGGATGATGTACAAAGTATTTATGCATCTGCGAAAAAGTTGCAGGCTCATCTTAGTATATATAAAGAAAATACTTGGTATATCGAAAAAAATGACGTTTGGTCCAAGCAAGAAAGCGACATCACCGGCATCCGTCCTGAAATACAACCTTTCGATAAACTTTTAACCCAATGGAGCAATCAAAAAACTGGACCTAATAAACTTTTATTCATGGCTGACCCGAAAATTATCCAAACTTTAAAAAATTTATTTTCTGCAAAATCCATAACTAGTTATTGTTCAAAACCAACTTATTTAGAAATAGTCCCTAATTGTGCCTCAAAAACAAACGCTATAAAATATCTGGCTAATATCCAATCTATTGCCACAAAAGAAATCATAACAATTGGTGACAATTATAACGATATCGATATGCTGGAATCCGCGGGTCTGGGAATTGCGATGGATAATGCTCCTGATGCTGTTAAAAGCCACGCAGACACTATAACAGCATCAAATGATAACGACGGAGTCGCCGCTGCAATTGAAAAATATTGTTTAAGCTAATTATTACGATATTTTATGGTATAATGACGATAGTCTTATTACTAAGATAGATCATTTTGAAGGATTGGTGATTTCCTCTATGGCAAGATTATCGAAACGCATTCAACAAAAAATTACAAAGTCAGTTGAAACTTCAACAAAAAAAGACCGCCCCGGACGCGATTTCTGGCTCATTGCTATCATCTGTTTAAATTTATTTATTTTAGCTTTAGGTTGGTCAACTCTTGATACACCGAGTCTGCTCATGTATGTACTGCTTGCATTGTCACTGATTTCCATCTATGTGCGAAAACATGTCAATATACCAGAAAAATTTGGTCCATATCTTGATAAAGCAGGGTTAATCACGATAGGCGCCGCCTGCATCATATTCGCCTATGTCTGTTATCTAAAATTCATTGCGTAGAATAGATAGAATGAATTAATTTTTTATTCAGGGACATTCGTTATATATAATAAAAATGGTAAGATTTCGCAATCGAAATCTTACCATTTTTATTATATATTAATAATTTTTCGCTACAACTTGGAAGAAGGCTTGCGGATGATCACAAACTGGGCAAGTTACTGGTGCAGTTGTGCCTACGGAAACATAACCACAATTTGAACACTGCCATATTACTTTCTCATCTTTTGTAAAAACTTTATCTTCTTCAACATTGGTTAGCAAGAGGTTGTAACGTTCCTCATGTTCTTTTTCAATCTTAGCTACGGCTTCAAAAAGATAGGCAATTTTTGTAAAACCTTCTTCTTTGGCAATTTTGGCAAAACCAGGGTACATAGAAGTCCACTCATAATGTTCACCTGCAGCAGCATCTTTTAAATTTTCATTTGTCGTGCCAATCCCATGAACCAATTTAAACCAAATTTTCGCATGCTCTTTTTCATTACCGGCAGTTTCCGTGAAAAGATTTGAAATTTGAACGAAGCCATCTTGCTTCGCTTTTGCTGCATAATACGTGTACTTATTTCTTGCCTGCGATTCGCCTGAAAATGCTTCCAATAAATTTTTTTCTGTTTGTGAACCTTTTAATTCCATTAAACTCTCCCCTTTTTATTTCATTTTATTCTATAACCGCTATGGTTATAGAGCAAACTATGCATATAAGAATGGTCCCAAAAGAACCAGTCTATATATTGATTGATTAAAAAGTCAAGTCATCTGCTTAAGAAGTTTCCCAATAAAGAATCCACAAAATAATTGCTCTCGATTCCTTTTATTGTAGTATTTTCAAAACTTGATGTCAATTGAAATCCTTTTTTTTAGGCATTTTTAGCCGGAATTGGACCTCTGGACAATGCAATAGCACCGGTCCGAGCAATTTCAATGATCTCATATTCAGCCAAAACTTCACAAATTGCATCAATTTTACTTTGTTCTCCCGTCAGTTCAATAACAACATTTTCACGATTTACATCCACGATCTTCGCCCTGAAAATATTAACAACATTAATGATGTCAGCCCTCGTCTGCGGCGTTGCTTTGAGTTTGATCATAACCAGTTCCCGTTTAATCGAATCCACTTCACTGAGATTAACTATTTTAATCACATCAATCAACTTAGAAAGCTGATTGACCACTTGATCCAATTCCAGCTGATCATCGACGGATACAACAATATTAATCCGTGTTACGTCCACCTCTTCGGTATAACCAGCTGCAATACTTTCGATGTTAAAAGCACGACGACTGATAAGACCTGCAACATGTGTAAGCACACCTGGCTTATTATCGACTAAAACGGCTAGTAAATATTTTTTCATTGAACATCCCTCCCCAGTACCATCTGATCAAGCCGATTGCCACCAGGCACCATGGGTAGAACATCTTCGACTTCCGGCAGCATAACATCGATTAAGGCAGGTCCCTTATGTGAGAGTGCTTCTTGCAGTATAAGCTCTAGTTCAGCCGGTTCATTAATCCTGTACCCGGCAACCCCCATTGCTTCGGCTAGTTTTACAAAATCGGTCTTACCATTCAGCCGTGACTGCGAATAACGTTTCCCATAAAACATACGCTGCCATTGTGTCACCATACCTAAAACATGATTGTGCAAAACTATTATTTTTACATCAATATCATAATCAGCAGCTGTTGCCATCTCCTGACAATTCATCATAATACTGCCATCACCCGTAAATAAAACAACGGTATTGTTTTGTCGACCAAGTTTAGCGCCAAGCGCAGCGGGAAGACCGTATCCCATCGTCCCCAGTCCGCCTGATGTCAGCAATTTTCTTGCTTTGCCAAATTTATAAAACTGTGCGGTCCACATCTGATGCTGTCCAACATCCGTCACAACAATCGTATCGACATCCGTTAATTCATTGACTTTTTCAATAAGCTGTTGTGGCATAATACAGTCTGTATCATGTTTATAAGAAAAAGGTACTTTACTGCATAAACCAATGACATAGATTCGCCACGCTGAAAATCTACCTTTAAAATCATCCGAAAGAGACTTTATTTTACGTGAAAAAATTGGGAGTGACCAACGAAGATCACCTACGACCTTATAATCAACGGGAATATTTTTATTGATTTCAGCTGGATCGACATCAAACTGAATAATTTTTGCCTGAGGGGCAAATTCAGCAATAACCCCCGTTACACGGTCATCAAAACGTACACCAATCCCCATTAAAAGATCGCATTCCATAATAGCCATATTAGATGCATAAGAACCATGCATCCCCGCCATACCTAAATTGCCGTCATAAGAAGCTGGTATACAGCCCAACCCCATCAAAGTGGTTGTAACAGGAATACCCGTCTGCTCAATTATTTTTTGCAGCTCTGCTCCCATATCGGCTAATGTCAAACCACCGCCAATAAAAAACAAGGGGCGTTTTGCAGCTTTCACTGCTTCAACAGCCACCTCTATCTCAGCTTCATTGCCGTTAAAATCACCTTTATACCCTTTGAGATTTACACTGGTCGGATACGTATAATTAAGCTCAGCCGCAAAAACATCTTTGGCTATATCGATCACAACCGGTCCGGGGCGCCCGGTTCGGGCAATAAAAAAAGCTTCTTTTATTACGCGCGGCAGCTCTTCAACATTTTTAACCAGATAATTGTGTTTTGTAATGGGCGTTGTAATACCACACATATCCGCCTCCTGAAATGAATCTTTGCCAATAAAAGATGTTCCAACCTGCCCCGTAATGCAAACAAGGGGAATCGAATCCATATTAGCCGTCGCGATCCCTGTAACAAGGTTAGTTGCTCCGGGACCAGATGTTGCAATACATACACCAACCTTGCCCGTTGCCCGCGCATAGCCATCAGCAGCGTGCACAGCACCTTGTTCATGTTTCGTCAGAATATGTCTGAAGCCCATTTTATATACTGCATCATATAAAGTCAGAACAGCTCCTCCTGGATAACCAAATACAACATCTACCTCTTCTTTTTTTAAGCTTTCAATCACTGCTTGAGCACCATTCATTCTCAACAGCAGCCCCTCCTTTACACTATCACAGTATTTTCATTACATTATATACTATTTTTATACATTATGTCACTCTTTGTTTCTTATAGAAATAGATTTGTATATTAAATAAATCTACAATACCTACCATTATTAAATTATACAATCATCCTCTATAAGATTTTTTAATTTTACATTATCTCGCTATTTTTATATGATTTAATTAATAAAATTTATAAAGCGAATTTTCGTACATTTTAAAATTCGTTATATCAGGGAGCGTTGCATATGAAAAACCTTTTAGGACAAAGCAAACTACCAGCTATTATCCTAACATTAGGTACCGTCCTCGTATTATGGTTAATACCTGTACCAGAAGGCTTGAATCTTCAGGCCTGGCGTTTATTCGCGATTTTTATAGGAACCGTCGTTGGTTTCATATTACAGCCAGTCGAATTAGGAACAGTCGCTTTCGTTGCTATGGTTTTTGCTGCCTTAACTGGAGCGTTATCATTTCCGCAAGTACTATCATCATTCAGCGGTAATACCGTATGGCTGATTGTTTCGGCTTTTATCTTAGCCCGAGCTTTCATTATTACTGGACTTGGTCGCAGAATCGCCTACTTAACGATGCGTGCTTTCGGTGACAGCAGTCTAAAACTTGTTTATTCGTTAGCACTCAGCGATCTTATCATTGGACCAGTAATTCCTTCTAATTCTGCGCGAGCTGGCGGTTTAGTCTTTCCAATTGTCCAAAGTTTAGCTGAAGCCTTTGATTCTTATCCTGGTAAATCAGCACGAAAAATTGGTGCTTATTTAGTTGTTTGCGTTTTTCAGTTAGATCTAGTAGTTTCCGCAATGTTTTTAACAGCTATGGTCGGAAATCCAATTGCTGTTGGTATTGCAAAAAAAGTTTTAAATGTTGATATCACTTGGATCGGCTGGTTTGTTGCCGCTGTGGTTCCTGGCACAGTTGCCTTACTAGCAATTCCTTATGTGCTTTATAAAGTTTATCCACCTGAAATAAAGGAAACACCGGAAGCAAAAATCATTGCAGCAAAAGCCCTGACAGATATGGGTCCAATGTCTTGCAGTGAAAAATATTTATTATTCGTCTTTGTTTTCTTGCTTGCATTATGGGCAACGGCTTCCATTACAAAAATAGATGTTACCCTGATTGCTTTTATGGGCTTAGCTATTTTACTTTTAACACGTGTGCTCACCTGGAATGATGTCATCAGTGAAAAAAGAGCCTGGGACACATTGGTCTGGGTCGGCAGTGTTATTACCATGTCAGATTATTTGAACAAAACCGGTTTTATTCCTTGGTTTTCTCGTCTTTTAGAAAATCAAATGGTTGGTGTCGGCATGCTGACAGCCGTTGTACTCTCTTTTGTTATTTATCTGTACAGCCATTATTTCTTTGCCAGTATGTCCGCCCATGTGACGGCAATGTATGCGGCCCTTATTACCCTCGGTGCTGCTGCGGGTGCACCAGCTTTTATTTCCGTATTTGTTGTAGCAATCGCTTCTAATATTTGCGGCTGTTTAACACATTTTGGTACAGGTCCTGCCCCTGTGTTTTTCGGTGCAGGTTATGTAGATCAAAAAACCTGGTGGAAAATAGGTTTTGGCGTATCCCTTATGCATATTGTCATCTGGCTTGGTGTCGGCGGCATATGGTGGAAAATCCTCGGTTATTGGTAACCTTATATTGATATCCCTTCAGCCGAACGGTGTAAGCGCCCGTTCGGCTTTTTATTTTTTATAAAGGAATGCGTCTACAAGTACAGAATCTATACAATATATGTATTATAGTGTTTTAAGGGGGATCATCTATGGAAGACCGTGATTGGTTAATCATGCAGGCTCTACATGCTGAAAAAAACATCACAAAAACCGCACAATCACTCTATATGTCACAGCCAGCACTCACGTCGAGACTCCAGCATATTGAACGAGAATTCGGTGTAAAACTCGTTCATCGCAGTACAAAAGGAATTCAGTTCACTTCTGAAGGTGAATATCTTGTCACATCTTCAAGTGCCATCGTCGATCGATTTAATCTCATTAAAGAGGAAATTAAAAATTTATCCCAGCAAAATGCTGGCACCCTAGAAATCGCCGCCTCAAACTATTTGACCATGTATACGCTTCCCCATCTCCTGAAACGATTTAAAACAGAATATCCAAATGCAAAATTCAAAGTAACCACCGACTGGACCAAAAACATTTTCAGTCTTATCTATAACCAAAAAGCTCATGTGGGCTTCGTAAGCGTCGACTACGGTGGCTGTAAAGATATGCATCTCTTATATGAAGAACCCATCTGCATCGCATCGACAACACCTTTTGACTTTAATGATCTGCCAAACTTACCGCGTATCGAATACAAAAGTGATTATCTATTAAAATCACAACTTGATAAATGGTGGCGAGAAAATTTTGAACAACCACCAACAATCAGCATGATGGTTGATAAATTAGCAAATTGTAAAGAAATGGTTAAGTTTGGTCTTGGTTATGCAATACTACCATTGCGAATTCTGCATGATATTCCTAATATCCATCGATTGGATTTAAAGAACAAAGACAATCAGCCAATCACACGAAAAACATGGATGATCTGCAATGAAAGTTCAATGGAATTGCCACTCGTCAATCTATTTGTCGATTTCGTGAAAAAATCTCATTTATAATCGTCTTTACGTATAGTCAAAATATAAAAACGACAGATCCGCTATAGGTTCTGTCGTTTTTATTTTGTTCATTTTGAACGTCACCTTTTATATATTTCACATAATCTTGCAAGTTCATTACGTATATCTAAATTGAAATCTGCTTTCCCGGCACACCATTGCCAGTTCGTACCCACGGTTCCCGGTTTGTTCATTCGTGAATCACTACCAAGCCGCAATAAGTCTTGCATCGGTACAATGACTGTACTTGCATTCGACGCATAGGCAAACTCAATCAGTTTGTCACAAATATCCATTGGAACTGCAGCATCCGCACCAATTAAACCCGCCACTGCTTCTAGTGTCTTACCATTAATATTTTCTGCGACCCAGCCTACGGTCGTATTATTATCATGTGTTCCGGTATAAACAACACAATTTTGATTACATATGAACCCAAGCCGATCCCTTTCATTAAGACACAGCTCAAAATGCAAAACTTTCATTCCCGGAAAACCACAATCATCTTTAAGATTTTCTACCGCTTCCGTGATAATGCCCAAATCTTCAGCAATAATTGGTAATTTACCAAAATATTTTTCCAGTATCGCAAAAAAATGCCGTCCTGGTCCCTGAACCCATTTTCCATCGATAGCCGTTGTAGCTGCACCGTCTACCTCCCAATACGATTCAAAGCCACGAAAATGATCAACACGAATAATGTCAACCATCGTCAAAAGAGTTTTGAAACGGTTGCGCCACCACAGATAGTCATCTTGTTCCATTTGATCCCAGCAATAATGAGGATTCCCCCAAAGTTGTCCCGTTGTACTGAAATAATCAGGCGGCACACCAGCCACCTTAAGCGGATGTCCTGCTTCATCAAGCAAAAATAGTTTTTGATTTGCCCATACATCAGCGCTGTCATGGGCAATAAAAATCGGCATATCACCAATAATTTCAATCCCTTTGCGATTGGCATAGTCCCGTAAATTTTTCCATTGCTTAAAAAATTCATATTGCAAAAATTGATAGTAGGAAATTTCTGTATGGAGCAGCTTACGAAATTTCGTCAAAGCTTCTGTTTGTCGCGAAATGAGTTCCTTATCCCAGGTATTCCAGGCAGTTTCCTTAAATTGTTTTTTCAGTGCCATAAAAAGAGCATAATCTTCCAACCACACTTTATTTTCTTCACAAAAAATCTGATAAGCACTGTCATCTTCTACAGCCACAAATTTTTGATGCGCTTTATGGAGACATTTTTCTTTAAATGCCCAGACACCTTCAAAATAAACACAATGCCGTACATCCGCAAATGGAACCTTGACATCCTGTGCCGTAAGTAACCCCTCGTCCAACAGCTGCGTCAATGAAATAAGCATTGGATTCCCTGCAAAAGCCGATGGAGACTGATACGGTGAATATCCATATCCTACTGGATTCAATGGCAGAATCTGCCACAATTTCTGTTTTGCTTCCACCAAAAAATCAACGAAGTCATAAGCTGGCTTGCCAAAATCACCAATTCCATACTTTGATGGCAATGATGTCGGATGCAGTAAAATCCCAGCACGACGCGGCAATTGCTCAGTTTCAGAAACCATTTGATAGACAAGTCCAGTCAGAGCCTTGATCGTAACCGTCAGCTTGCCATTATGAACCATAACCATATCTCCATTATGGAATACTTCCACAAGCGATCCACAGGCTATCCCGTGTACATCCAATTCGACCGTCCGCTCATGCACTTTGCTGCGATTAAGTAAAACAATAAAAACCTCATTGTCCGCTTTTTTACCAAAAACATCTTGATTTTTTTCAAGAGTCCTCGCATACGCATATACATCACCCGTATCATAGATTGGAATCAACTTCCCCGTTTGCAAAACAACATGTTGATTACGTAGTGCTATCACACGTTTATACCAATCCAACAGAACTTGATTTTCTTTTCCCCAAGTATAAGTACCGCGATTATAAGGATCTTTAAACCCCTGCATACCAATTTCATCCCCGTAATATACACAAGGAACACCAGGAAATGTCATCTGCCATAAAACCACTAATTTGAGACGATCCATCCCTAATTGAAAATGCTCTTGATCCATACGATATTTCCCCTGATTCACCGCTGGCATGCCTTCATAAAAAGGTGCTTCGCCTAATGTTGTGATCACACGTTCTACATCATGGCTGTCGACAAGATTCATCATTGCATAAAAATTTTCAATTGGATAATTTTCTTGCAAACTTAAAAGTTTTCGATTCGTTTGACTTGCATCCACATAGTCTAAGAGAAAATCTAAAACGATCCGACGGAATGGATAATTCATCGCTGAATCCATCTCCTGTCCACAAAGATATTCTCGCGTTGATCCATAACTAATCTTATTGGAAGCATCTTCCCATACTTCACCAATCAAAACAGCATCTGGATTTTCTTCTTTGAGAACTTGATAAAAACGTTGTGAGAAATCAGCTGGAAGTTCATCCACCACATCCAGTCGCCAGCCACTGACACCTTCTTTGAGCCAATGTTTCAGTACACTATCTTCTTGGTTGATAATGAAATCCATATAAGATGGTGTCGTTTCATTCACGTTAGGTAATGTATGAAACCCCCACCAACTATCATATTCATAGGGATAATTATGAAAACTATACCACTCATAGTATGGTGAACGTGTCGATTGAAAAGCGCCGATTGAGTCGTAATTACCATCCCGATTAAAATATTTGCTATCACTACCAGTATGACTAAAAACACCATCAATAATAATCGCTATGCCCATAGTTTTTGCCGTTTCACACAATACGCTAAAATCTTCATTGCTGCCCAATAAGGGATCAATTTTGTGATAATCTCCTGTATCATAATGATGATTGCTCGGTGATTCAAAAATCGGATTCAAATAAATAACGGAAATACCCAATTCTTTCAGATACTGCAATTTTTCCATAATCCCCGTTAAATTCCCACCAAAAAAATCATAAGCGACAATTTCCTTGGTATCAACATCTTTATAGTAACAGGGTGCATCTTCCCATGCTGCATGAATAACTGCACCTTTTTTAGAAATCAATTTATCCCCGCTGCGATAAAAACGATCTGGAAAAATTTGATACATGATCGAATGTTTAAACCAATCCGGTGTCTTAGCACCTATATTAAATACCGTAATTTGAAATGAAGGCGGCACATGATCATAGCACTGCCCGATACCACCCAAATGCTCTGTATTATTTCCATAAAAAAAAGATTTTGTTGCCGTCACAATCACAAAATAATACCACAACAAGCATCCTTTATCAGGAACCATAATTTCACAAGTATAATGATCACATTCTGTTCCCACAATAACCTTAGACATAGGAACTAATTTTTCTCCCGAACGTTCCTGCCAAATCCTCACTAATACAGATGATATATTACCCGGCATGTTTACATCTAAACTCAATTTAATACTGGATTTTGCACAAACTGCACCAATCGGATTTCGATAATATGAATGCTGTGAATTATGAATAATTTTTCTTTGTTCCCGCATATTACCTCACCTTTTTATCAATCAATCTATGGAAAAAGCCCAACAAGTAGTACACTAGGTACCTGTTAAGCTTCCCATAATTTGATCTATTTTTTTAGACTCATATAAAGGTCTTTATATTGTTGTGCCGATTTCTTCCAACTATAATCACTCGTCATAGCATTGTGAACAATCATATTCCAAATAGATTGATCGCTATAAGTCCCCAAAGCTTGTTTGATTGCAAACAAAAGTTCATGGGCATTATAATTTGTAAAAACAAAACCATTACCAGTCTGTGTGTATTTATCAAAAGCTTGAACCGTATCTTTTAACCCGCCCGTTTCACGTACAATTGGAATTGAACCATAACGCAGTGCAATGAGCTGACCAATACCACATGGTTCATAACGAGACGGCATGATAAACATATCCGCTGCCGCATAAATTTTATGGGCTAAACTATTGCTGAATGTGATATTCGCCGAAACTTTTTTTGGAAAACGCCAAGCTAGTCCTTTGAACCAATCTTCATATTTTTCATCACCTGTCCCCAGGATAATAACCTGCAAATCTTCATGCTGTAAAATCTCATCCATGATACGAATAATAAGATCAAGCCCTTTCGTGCCAACAAGACGCGACACAATCGCCAGCACCGGAACCTTACGACGCACCGGCAGACTAAGTTCTTTCTGCAAAGCTACTTTATTATCGAGCTTAGCACTAACTGAATTCTCATCGTAATTGACCACAAGATGCCGATCCGTTTTGGGATTGTAAAGATCATAATCGAGTCCATTTATGATACCAACAAGGTCTTGGGAACGTTTGCACAATAAACCATCCAGTTTTTCACCAAAATATTCATATTGGATTTCCTGTGCATACGTACGGCTTACTGTTGTGATGTAATCTGAATAAATAATACCGCCTTTCATGAAATTAACTGCATCAAAAAATTCTAAATCACCATTTTGAAAGTACTTCATATCTAAACCTAATACATCATTCATAACAGTCTTTGGAAAAACACCCTGATATTTCAAATTATGAATCGTGTAAACTGTGCGGATATCTCTATAATAAGGGTCGTTCTGATGTTCCAATTTCAGAAAAACACTTACCAAACTGGCATGCCAATCATTAATATGAATAATATCCGGCTTAAAATCAAGTTTAGGTAATATATTTAATACAGCACGGCTAAAAAATGAAAAACGTTCCGCATCATCATCATACCCATAAAACCCTTCACGCTTGAAATATTCTTCATTATCAATAAAATAAACCGGAACGGTATCATGTTCTACGTATTCTACACCACAAAATTTTTCACGCCAAGCTACACTAATTTGCGTATTGAGCAACGGTTTCATCTTTTTTTTATATTTTTCTGCTATATTGCCATATTTCGGCATAACGACGCGCACATCAACCCCCTGAGCACGTAATTCTTTCGGCAGAGAGCCAGCTACATCTGCCAGTCCACCCGTTTTTGCAAATGGTACTACTTCTGATGCTACAAAAAGAACTTTTAACATATCGTTTTATTCCTCCTTTTTTTGCATTCTTATTTTATTGACTTACTTTTTTCAATCGAACTTTTTTTACTTTTGTATCACTTGAAACATTTTTTCCCATGACATCTGTTTTTTTATTTTTCGGCATTTTCAGCTTTAATTGAAGGTTTTATTGTTTTTCCTTCTACAACTACAGTTTCACCAATGGATCGGTTTATTGTTTTTTTTCCAATTGCAGTTGAAAATAAATGGTAGCTAAAGGAGGGACTGTAAAACGAATTGATTGTTCCTGCTTGTGCCAAATGACATTTTCCGTATGAATATCATCTTTATTCAAAACATTGGAACCCCCAAACAATTCCGCATCACTATTAAAAATCTCTCGATACGAACCTTTTAGCGGCACACCAATCCGATAATCATGATACACTGCTGGCGTAAAATTACACACAACAATAAGAAAGTTATCTGGATTTTTGCCCTTGCGAATAAATGAAATAACACTATTTTCATTATCATTACAATCAATCCATTCAAAGCCATGCCAATCAAAATCAACTTCCCATAAGGCTTGCTGCTGCAAATAAAAGGCATTCAAATTTTTTGAATAAGTCTCCAGCTTGGCATGCATCGGATATTCCTGTACTAAATGCCAATCCAAACTATCATCGTATTTCCATTCGATAAATTGACCAAATTCACTGCCCATAAACAATAATTTTTTACCAGGATGGGCTATCCAATAGCCAAAAAAGGCTCTTAAGTTTGCAAATTTTTGCCAATAATCACCTGGCATTTTCTCGATCAATGAACCTTTTGCATGAACCACCTCATCATGTGAGAGCGGCAAGACAAAGTTTTCTGAAAATGCATAAACAAATGAAAACGTAACCTTACCATGATTCCATTTACGCTGACTCGAATCTAAGCTCATATAATCAAGCATATCATTCATCCAGCCCATATTCCATTTGTAATTAAAACCAATTCCGCCATCATGAACTGGTTTTGATATCAGCGGCCAGGAAGTTGATTCTTCCGCCATCATCAATGCATACGGATGATATTTAAAAATGGCCTGATTGAGTTTTTGCAGAAAATCCATACCTTCTAAATTACCTGCTCCCCCATATTTATTAGGTTCCCATTCACCATCTTTACGAGCATAATTCAGATAAAGCATATTCGCCACTGCATCAATCCGCAAACCATCAATATGGTACTGTTCCAACCAAAACATAGCATTTGAAATCAGAAAACTATGCACTTCCGTACGACCATAATCAAAATTCGTTGTACCCCATTCCCAATTTTCAGCCCGCCGTTCATTATCAGACTCATAAAGCGGCTGCCCATCAAAATGCCGCAGGCCCTGTTCATCTTTGCAAAAATGCCCAGGTACCCAATCCATGATTATACTAATGCCATTTTGATGAGCTGTATCCACTAAATAGCAAAAATCATCAGGCGATCCATAACGACTTGTCACCGCAAAATATCCGGTTGCCTGATAACCCCATGAACCATCAAACGGATGTTCACACAATGGCATAAATTCAATATGTGTATAATTCATTTTTTTCACATATTGTATGAGCGTATCCGCCAGCTCGCGATAACTCAAATACTCTCCCCCAGAATTCCGGCGCCATGAACCAAGATGCACTTCATAAATAAGCATCGGTGACTCATACGATGTTTGCTGCTTTTTCTGCTCTTCCCAGACCTGATCATGCCATTTATATTGGGTAATATCAAAAATTTTCGATGCTGTTTGCGGCTTTTTTTCAGCATAGAACCCATAGGGATCTGCTTTTAAAATATGACCGCCATTCGCTGCCTCAACATCATATTTATAAATATCACCCACTGTGGCATCCGGAATAAATACCGCCCACACTTCTCCGTCCGAAACTTTCTCCATGTAGTTTAAAGAACCATTCCATTGATTGAAATCCCCGACAACGCTAACAGTTTTTGCATGAGGTGCCCAAACAGCAAATCTAACCCCAGAAACACCATTTTGTTCTATTAAATGTGCACCTAACATCTGATGCGTATGATAGTTGGTTCCTTGATGATATAAATACAAATCAGACTCACTAAGTTTTGAAATCTCCATGATAATGCCTCACCAACCCATTGAATTTTCACCATAAATAAAATATTATTTGCTTACTCCAAAAATTGATTTTATATAAATCTCGTTCCATGCTATTTTCTGTCTCGAAAATATGATTTATGGAATCAGTACAGGATTGACTTTCCAAATATCTCTCGCATACTCTTCAATGGTTCGATCACTAGAAAACTTCCCTGAATGTGCAATATTTATAACGCTTGAGGTCAACCAAGCGGGACGATTCTGATATCTTTTTGCAATATCCAGATGAGCTTTCGCATATGCCTCAAAATCTTTCAAAACAAAAAATTCATCATTACTATTTAAAAGATAATCATAAAGATCCCTGAATTCTTCCGTTTCATTGACAAAATATCCATTAACCAATTGTTCCAAAACCGTTCGTACACGACTGTTATTATTGTAAACATCCCAAACTGAATAATTTCCGTTCGCATAATAATCTAGAACCTCTTCCGCCCGCAGTCCAAATATTACACAATTTTCAGGTCCTACGGCTTGACTGATTTCAACATTTGCCCCATCAAGCGTCCCGAGTGTAATCGCACCATTCATCATGAATTTCATATTACCAGTCCCGGAGGCTTCTTTGCTGGCGGTAGAAATTTGTTCGCTGATATCAGCAGCTGGAAATAAAATCTCGCCGAGAGATACACCATAATTTTCCATAAAGACAATCTTTATTTTATCATAAATTGATTTATCATTATTTACTAATTCCGCCACCGTATTAATCAATTTAATCGTTTCCTTGGCCACATGATATCCCGGAGCTGCTTTTCCCCCAAAAATAAAGGTGTGTGGCATAATATCAAGTTTTGGATTTTCTTTTAAACGGTTATACAGATCCATAATGTGCAATAGATTCATGATCTGACGTTTATAAGAATGAATACGTTTAATTTGTATATCAAAAATTGAACTTGGATCAATCACAAGATTGTTATGCTCTTTAATATAGTTTGTCAAATCTTGTTTTCGCTTCGACTTAATCTTCTCTACCTGACTTGTAAAGGCTTTATCTTTACTATACTTTAATAAATCAATCAATCGTTCTGGTCTTTTATGCCATTTTGTCGAAATAGCATCATCAATTAAACTTGCCAATTCGGGATTTGCCCCGATTAGCCAACGCCGATGTGTAATACCATTTGTTTTATTATTGAATTTACCCGGATAATATGCATTGAAATCATGCATCGTATGGCTTTTTAATATATCGGAATGAATTTGTGCTACCCCATTGACACTGTGACTGCCAACGACCGCTAAACGTGCCATATGCACTTGTCCATCTTGTAAAATAGATAATTCGTGAATCATATGTTCATCATCATCATACCGTGCACGAACATCATCCAGCAACCGACGATTGATTTCTTCAATAATCATATATATTCTCGGCAAAAGTGCCTTAAACATGTCAATTGGCCATTTTTCCAATGCCTCTGGCAAAATTGTATGATTGGTGTAGGCCATCGTCCCCACTGTAATTTTCCAAGCTTCAGCCCATTCCATCTCCGCTTCATCAATAAGTATACGCATCAGTTCGGCTACCCCTACCGCCGGATGTGTATCATTGATGTGGATTGCAATATTATCAGCAAAATCAACTAATTTCATTCCTTTTTTTCGATAATGCCGCACAATGCTCTGCAAACCCGCTGATACAAAGAAATATTCCTGAATTAATCTAAGCCTGCGTCCTTCATAAGAACTATCGTCTGGATACAGATATTTTGTGATCTTTTGGACATTATGTTTATAATGCATTTTAGCCTGTTGCTGGTCATGTGACAATAAGCCATAATCAGAAAAATCTTTATTTACTTCTGCATTCCAAAGCCGCAGAGTATTAACTGTTTTGTTACGATACCCCACGATTGGTACATCATAAGGGATAGCCGTGACCGAAGTATAATCTTTATGGATAGATTTCAAAGTTCCATCCTTTTGTTTTTCCATATAAGCATTACCCTCAAATTTGACCTCAATGGCCTTATCGGTTTTACGAAATTCCCACGCAAAGCCTTCTTTGAGCCAATTGTCTGGTATTTCGACTTGATAATTATTAACAATTTTCTGTTCAAACAAACCATATTTATACCGAATACCGCAGCCATGACCAGGAAGCCCCAAGGCTGCCATCGAATCAATAAAACATGCTGCCAGCCGCCCCAGTCCGCCATTGCCAAGTCCAGCATCGGGTTCTTCAGCTAAAATCGCATTTAGATCCATATCTAATTCTTTAAAAACCTCTTCACAAATTTGTTTAAAATTCATATTAATCAAATTACTATTTAATAACCTGCCAAGTAAAAATTCAATTGAAAAATAATACACCTGCTTTTCTTTATGATCTAAGTAATATTTATTTGTCTTAACCCAATTTTCGCTGATATATTGACGTATGACTCTGGAAAAAGACTGATAACTTTCATTTTTCGTAAGATCGCTTAAATCCTTGCCCCACATAGCATGGGCCGCTTGTGTAAACCGTGTTTTTAATATATCTTTCAACTCTTTATCTTTAATCAAAATACGACAGCTCCCTCACATTCTTTTGTATAGCTCCATAGAAACAAGCCAGCCGCCTCAAATGCATAGCATTCTTGCGCAAACAAAACTTTTGTTTATCACTAGAATACACCAATACATTTGAGACGGCCTCATCTCCTTAAATAACAATACCTTTTTCAACAATGAGTGGATAATTTGAAGCACCCTTCAGCCATTTTCCTGGGGTAATAACTACGTTCTTATCACAAATAACATTTTCAATCAACGCATCTTCCTGCAGGTCACATTTTTGCATAACAATGCTATTTTTCACATGTACGCCTTTTCCGACTTTTACACCGCGAAACAAAATGCTGTTTTCGACAGTCCCCTCAACAACACAGCCGTTGGCAATTAAAGAATTAGTTGCTTTCGCATTTTTCTTATATTGAGCAGGTGCCTCATCCTTCACCTTCGTGTAGACTCGATCCACATTCATAAAGATTTCCTGCCAAATTTCTGGATTTAATATTTCCATACTTGCTTTATAATAACTGGCTGTTGAATTAATTCTCGCAACATAACCATCATGTTTAAAACCATAAATGGAATAGGAATCATCGACATGCATTAGACCATCAATCAGAAAATTCGTTCCACCATGCGAGAAGCATGATTCTACGATATCCGTAAAAATATTTTTATCCATTAGATAAATCCCCATAGCGACCTTAGCATCTTCATACGTAACTGCCTGGACGGCAATATCCTGAACCAATCCATTTTCCGCAGTCTTAATTACCGTACCACCTGATGTATTTTCTGTAGATTCCATATTGTAGACCATCGTAATATCGGCGCCTGTATTTTGATGAAAACGCAATACATTCTCAAAATTCATATTATAAACAATACGGCTGCCCGAAATCAGTACATATTTTTGTGAACTGTTCTCAATGAAATCCAAATGACGATAAAAGCTTTGTATATCACCATTACGCAGCCCGTTTTCAGCTTCTGCAGGTGGTAAATAAAACAAACCATCATGTTTACGTGCCAAATCCCAGTCTTTTCCTGAACGCAGATGATCCAATATCGAACGTGACTTGTTTGGCAATAAGATTCCTACTGTATCCATACCTGAATTCACCATACTTGATAATGAAAAATCAATTAATCGATATCGACCAGCAAAGGGAACAGCCGCTAAAGGCCGTTTTGCTGTCATTTCTTTGATTAATTTATCGTTTTCCTGAAGATCAATAATACCCATTACCGTTTTCAATGTTATCCACTCCGATCAAATCATTAAAAAGATATCAACCAACTTGTTTACTGCTATTTTCCGCGAGTACAACTTCACCTTCTGGAACAACGATAACCGAGTTATCTTCCGAAATAATTTTTGTTCCACTGCCAATTTCACAATTTTGTGCCACAACTGCTTTTTCAATATAGGCATTTTCACCAATGGTTGTAAATGGCATAATAACTGAATTAATGACTTTTGCTCCTTTACCAATTTTCACGCCATGGAAAATAACTGAATTTTCCACCTCACCATAAATCATGGCACCCTCACTTACAATAGAACTCGTCACACTGGCTGTAGAAGCAACATAATGTGGTGGCAGTGATGGATTAACCGAATAAACCTTCCATAATGGATCATGCAAATTAAGCGATGGATTTTCTTTTAAAAGATCCATATTGGCTTCCCACAGACTGTCTATTGTACCTACATCTTTCCAATATCCATCAAAAGCATAAGAAAAAAGTTTCGCATCGGCTGCTAACATTTTCGGAATAATATTTTTGCCAAAATCATGATTCGATACACTATCTTTTGCATCTTCCTCCAAATAACGTTTCAAGAATTTCCAATTAAAAATATAGATTCCCATCGAAGCAAGATTACTTTTTGGTTTTGACGGTTTTTCTGCAAACTCAGTAATGCGACCCCTCTTATCCGTACTCATAATGCCAAAACGCGGAGCTTCTTCCCATGGCACTTCAATGACACCAATGGTCGCTTCCCCTTTATTCATTTTATGCGATTCAATCATCCACGAATAATCCATCGTATAAATATGATCACCCGACAAAATCAAAACATATTCCGGATTTGTTATTTCGATAAAATTGATATTTTGATAGATTGCATCCGCGGTACCTTTGTACCAATCCGCACCTTTTTCCTGGGCATATGGAGGCAAAATAAACACACCGCCACCATTTCGATCAAGATCCCAGGCTCCGCCAGTTCCAAGATAACTATGCAATTCCAATGGACGATATTGTGTAAGTACACCTACTTTGTCAATTCCCGAATTGGAACAATTGCTTAAAGGAAAATCAATAATGCGATATTTGCCCCCAAACGGTACTGCTGGTTTCGCAATTTTTTTCGTTAACGCTCCCAGCCGACTTCCTTGACCACCTGCCAAAATCATTGCTAAGCATTCTGTTTTTCTCATAAAAACTCCCCCTGGAATTGTTTTCATACTTTTTTGTTTACAATACCACATAATATATTTATAAACTTGTATATAAAAGTGTTTACACTTTCATATACAAACCGTGGACCGATATCATGTTCCTCTATAAACTGTATTACTTATGAGATTTAAAATGTTCACGTTCTGAAATTAATAGTTAACAATATCAACTAATTCTATATTAAGTATGTATTCTCCACTTCTTTAATGATTCTACATATTTTTTTGTCAATTCATCTAATGTGGTACCCGCAGCTAAAGCATCTTCCGGCATTAGTGTGATAAGCAAGTTATCATCGTAATAAATACTTATATTACTGCCATCGGTATCTAAAATAGAATGATCTGCGACCTGACTGCTATGCAATTTGATACAACCGACCTGCCATCAAATACGCCCGATAACGAGGTGTCAGCTGTTCCGCACTAAGCTTAGTTGGCGGTAATGACCAACTGCCGTCGGCAACTTGTGCCGATGAAGTTACTTGTATCTTCTGTAACAGTTGGATAAATATATCGTTCTTCTAAATACTGCTGTATAAGCCTAATTCGTTCCGTCACTTCGGGATGGTCGGAAAATAAATCGTTTTTTATATCAAGATTCAGTTCCGCTAATTTCATTAAACCGATCAACGATCCATATGGATTTATTGGTATATACAAATCCCCCCAGTAGTGCCATAGCATTTACCTCATCTACATCAAGAACTTTAAATGTATAGGGTAAATTGGGACGATCACTGACTGCAACAATTCTCCGACCAATGTTGGTAATCCGCTCTTGCAATGCCGAATCATCTACTATTTTATGCTGTGCCTTAATCTGTTTCACAGCACTTTGCCCAATCGCAATTTCCTGCTTCGTACTGTGATGATACCAGCCTGTGCTGCTGACACCATGAAAATATTTTTAAAAAGCAATCCGATAAAAAATCTTTTAAAACTAAAACACTGCCTCAAAAAAGTTTATCCTTTCATGCTCAAAAGACTCATATCCAGGCAGTTATTACGGTATATATATATAATATATAATCTTGTTTTAATAAAAATTTTTCTAACAATTTTATATATTTTATATATTCTATGAAAAAACTTTATTCCCTGCTAAGATACATAAGTTTTCACTTTTAAGTTGTATTTTTTTTATTGCGCAGTCAACCTGTTACAAAATCAGTTTTTTCCAAATCTGTAATAAGCTGAACATATATTTTTTCCTATCATATTTACCAGCTTCATGAATTTCATTGTAGATTTCTTTTAGTTCAATTTCCGCCCCTTTGATTTTATGGTGATAGGCAAATAAGCCATCTAATTTCTCCAAATGCTGCCTGCTATCCACTTGTTTTTCTTCTGTCCATTCTTGATAAAGTAAATCCAGCAATCCATATACATAATAAAGAGGATTCGACCTATCTGACATTGAACCATGTTTTTCTTTTGCTCGCCCCGATAAAATAAGTCCGCGCAATAATTTACTTTTTGACTCAATTAGTAAAGGAAACTGCCTCACTAATTGCGCCCCTAAAGACAGCAACTCTGCTGACGTGCCTTTTTTAAGTTCAAGTTCTACCTCTAAAATTGGAATTTTTTTACTGGCAGCAATAATACTCCCTTGGTCGAGAGCAATTTCAATCACTGTTTCATTTTGTTCAAACACTACTGCCTCGCGCTCGAAATCTGTCTGAACAATCGGTTCAAGTATGCCATCATCAACTACCTGTAAAATTTCTTTTTGAATTTCATATTCTTGAAAAACGCTTAAATCCGGTTTCGACGAATATACCGGGACATTAATTTCCATGCGAGAATGAAGTCCTCCAAACGATGACCCATCTCCTTTAATCGTAGCCATCCATGTATCATTTTCTCGACGAACTCGATAAGATAACCGCGCTTTACTTAGCCGTCCATCTGTTGTATCAAAATAATTTGCCAACAAGTGAATTGTCTCCGAATGTTTTACCCCCGGCAAATTTTTTATATATGCACCAATCGCTGACCAGACTTTTCCATCCATAACCTGCAGTTTTAATTCAATTTCTTTATTTTTATTCATAACATACACCTTTTCCCCAATATTTGTCATTCAGTTTTTCAATATACAAATCATTTATATAGATTTTATCACATAATGCAAAAACTCTTCATCTTAACATTTACAATCAGCAAACAAAATGCTAAAATTTTAACAATAGATTCTATACACAAGAGGCTCTGTCCGGTTCAGTCGCTACAGCCCCTTTTCGTAATATTTTGGAGGTTTATTTTTTATGGAATTATTAAAGCAGCGTATTTTGCAAGAAGGTTTTTGTCTTCCTGGCAATGTTCTAAAGGTCGATTCATTTCTCAATCAACAAATCGATCCAGAATTATCCTTAAAAATGGGAGAAGAATTTGCCAATCGGTTTCACGACTGCAAAATTGACCGCGTGCTGACTATTGAAGCATCAGGAATTGCTATCGGTCTTACTACCGCATTGAAACTAAGTGTGCCTCTCGTTTTTGCTCGTAAACGCACATCGATTTTAATGACCGAATCAATGTATTCGACCGAAGTATTTTCGTACACAAAAAAAGAAACAAATAAAATTTCTGTTCTCAAAAAGTTTTTACCTGCCGATGAGAATGTATTGATCATTGATGACTTTCTTGCCAATGGTGACTCCGCTTTAGGTCTTGCCAAGATTGTTGAAGAGGCCGGCTCAACGGTGATTGGCATTGGTATAGCGATTGAAAAATCTTTTCAAATTGGCAAAAGCAAACTCACTGCGGCAGGCTACCGTATTGAATCTTTAGCCCGCATAAAATCCCTTGCTGATTGTAAAATTGAATTTGTTGAAGAATAAGATTTTTTATAAAAACAAACATGTTGATATTTATACCTTTCGGTTATATACTATATAAGTAATAAGAAAAACCCACTATTATATGTGGGTTTTTCTTATTTTATACAGTATTATCAGAAAGGGTTTATGTTATGTCATTATTACAACGTTATATCTTATTTACTCAAACTTCGCAGATAAATAATCGCCTATGAGCCTTAAAAATTCAATATTTATGACAATAAAAATAGCATGAACCACAACTATTTTGTATAATAAAATTGCGAAATAAAACCATACAAATG
>Ga0302200_10000167_pt1 | contig 67545 bp, 59 predicted proteins | sample II_Bog_N3_1_FD_194585 | JGI IMG/M metagenome (GOLD analysis project Ga0302200, IMG submission 194585) | Peat permafrost microbial communities from Stordalen Mire near Abisko, Sweden - II_Bog_N3_1 | ecosystem: Environmental > Terrestrial > Soil > Wetlands > Peat | place: Sweden: Abisko...
ACCTTTCGCCCTGCCGGGTTTGATTGTTTGGTCACTTGATTATTTCGGCAGGTTTAGGGGTGAAGTCCTTTTTTTAGCCATTAGGACCCTTGATTTATATGGAGCCATAAATGTGAAATTTACTCAACTATATCGTTTCTAACAATATCCTCTATTTTGTCTTTATAATTAACTATTTTTTTCTATTTCCTTGATTGCTTTTGTAAATTGCGGCAAATAATCTTTATGTGCCAATAACATTTCATTTAAGATTGTTTTAGCAATTTCCCCAGAAGGAATTAACGGATTTAAAATAAATGCTTGTAAAGCTTTCGCATAACTGCCAGTGACAGCAGCTTCAATCGTTACTTCTTCCATAGCTTTCATCAATTGCACCATACCACGCATAGCTGGTTTAAATTTTCCAAAAGTGAGCGGTCTAGGTCCAATACCTGTTATGATACTACTTACTTCTACAACACATTCATAAGGCAAGTCCGTTAATGCTCCATGATTCCGCGTACTTACAACCATCTCTGTCTTTTTATTGTTCAATATTGAACAAATAAGTTCACAAGCAGCATCTGAATAATGCGTTCCACCACGTTTTGTTAACTGTTCTGGCTTGTCTTTTAGGTTGGGATCTTTATATAGTTCAAATAACTCAGCTTCTAATTTTTTTACCAACTCTGCACGTGTAGTGTGGTTTTCATAATTGACTACTTCTTTTTTTACCATATCATCTGTCAAATAATAATACTGATGATAACTGCATGGTAACATTCCTAAATCACGAATCTGTTCTTCACAGAAGGGAACAAATTCAATATTTTCCATGGTACTTTCTTTCTGTTCAAATAATTTTTCCATGACCAAGGCTGTTAAATCATCGCCCGACTTATCGTATATTTTGTGCCAATGATGATGATTCAATCCTGCATATTGGAAGATTAATTCATCCGGTGATTTTCCTATTAGCTTAGACTCACGAAAATTATGATTTATTGGCACATTACACAAGCCAACCACTTTTTCGAAATTTCCATAATTAAGAACTGCTTCTGTTATCATTCCAGATGGATTTGTGAAATTAACAAGCCATGCATTGGGACACAATTTTTTCATATCATTAACAATATCTAAAATTACAGGTATTGTCCTTAAAGCTTTAAAAATTCCTCCGGCTCCATTCGTTTCTTGTCCTAATACACCATATTTTAATGGTATACGTTCATCTTTAATTCTAGCATCTAAGAGTCCGACCCGAAATTGAGTCGATACAAAATCAGCATCTTTTAATGCTTCTTTTCTATCCAAAGATAAATGAATCTCCCAATCCAGTCCAGCTTTTTTGACCATGCGTCTTGCTAGATTGCCGACAATTTCCAATTTTTCTTTTCCAGCTTCAATATCAACTAACCAAATTTCTTTTATTGGCAGTTGATCTTTTCTAACAATAAATCCTTCTATCAATTCTGGAGTATAGCTTGATCCTCCTCCAATAGTAACAATTTTGATTTTTTTCATGATATTTTCCTCCCAGTGGTAACTTTTTAAATTATAAAAACCTTATTTGTTCACGTCATTAGAACTTTCAGCTTCTTGTTTTATACATTGCTTCTCATAAATTTTAAAAAATGGATAATATATTACAAAGTCTATTACAAGCAAGCATAATATCAAGACTGCCGCATGCCAATCCATGGTAGAAAGGAATGCGCCTATCGGTGCAGGCGTTGTCCATGGCGCAGTAACAAAAGTAGCACCGACTAGTCCCATCTCCGTAACCGCATAGGCAATAACACCATTAATTCCCTGAACAAAGACAAACGGTAAAAATAAAATAGGATTAAAAATCAATGGCAGACCAAAAATAATCGGCTCATTAATATTAAATAAACCAGGCAATAATCCAATACGTCCTATTCCTTTAAGTTGTTTCGATTTACTCCACAATAACATAAAGACTAACGCTAACGTAGCACCGGACCCACCTAATTGCATATAGAAATCTTGAAATGGTGTCGTATAAATATGTTCCAAAGGCAGCCCTGCAATTTTATCAGAAGCATTCGCCAAAAGATTACTATCTAAAAACGGTCTGCTTACGCCACCGATAATGGCAGGTCCATGTAATCCTATAAACCATAACAAATTCATCATAGTCGCTATGACAAAAGTGCCACCTGCACTATCTACAGCACCAACAAATGGCGCTAGACTTTTCATTATAGCTTCCGGTATAAGCATTCCAAAAGTCGATTCACATAATAAACTAATCAAATGAAAACCAAATACACAAATAATCAAGGGAATGAGTAATTCAAAAGAAGAAGCAACTGCTGGTGGTACACCTTTTGGCATTTTTATTACAATATTTTTCTTTTTTAACCACCTAGCAATTTCAACGACCAGCAGGCCTACTAGAATTGCCGTAAACATCCCTTTAGCATCCATGAATTTCAAAGGTAATGCATCTTGTCCTAATTTGCTTATTAAGGGATAACCCATGCTATCATTTATTTTAGAAAGAACTACTACGCTTTGAGAAGGTGCCGCAACCAACAAAAAAGTCGCAGCTGCCGTCATCGCACCAGAAAGTGGATTCATCTTGTAAGAAATCGATAAATTATACCCTACTGCCATAGCAACAAATAAAGCCATAATTCCCATAGTCATATTAAATGGTGCCAAAATCGTTGCCATATTGGCACTTGCCCAGCTATGCCACATTAAAAGCATTTGAGTAAAAATATTTGGATTATCACTTACCCTGGTAGGATCAATTGGTGGAAAAGCCATTATCAAGCTTATCCCTCCCACAATTGTCAAGGGAACAGCGGCAATAACACCATTACGCACAGCTAAAATATGCTTTTGATTAGCAAATGAAGCAGCCATTGGACCAATTTTCAGGTCCAAAAACTGACTAAATTTTTCAAAAATGTTCATGTGATTCATGTTCTTGCTCCTAATGCCTTATTTTTATATAGCTCTTTAGCAGCCTGCAAAATTTGATCTCCTCTACAGCGTCCATAATCCATGGTGTTAATTACGGCTACAGGAATATTTACCCCCGCAATCTCTTGAAACTCATCCTTTTTAAATCGAACTTGCGGACCTAATAATACGACATCATATTCACTTACCACGTCATGAAATTGCTCAGATGGCTCCGCTGAAATCACCCAATCTTTTTCCGTTTCACTTAAAGCATCCTGCATACTTTCTGCAACTAAACTAGTAGACATACCCGCAGCACAAACTAATAGTATTTTCATGTTTACACCCTCTTTTCTATATGAATTATCTATGCTTACTTATATTGCAAATATCATGCCAACTTTTCAAGTAAAAAAAAGCGAGAGTTTTCCTAACGAAAACACCTCACTTTTCCTGGTGAATCATACACAATTCATACACTATTGCTTTTTCAACCGATAAATATACACTATTAATACACTATGACTGTTTTACAATTTGCAAAATAAAGCATATCTCATCAATATTAATATCAAGCGAATATGCTTGTTCAATAACCGCTAGAGTCTGCTTTATTTTATCAATCTCTACCGTATATTCTTGTAATATATTTTTTTTATTTTTACACTCACGAGTTTTTTTACCATCCAACAAAATATCAATCGCACAAGTTACATGAAAAATCAATCCTACCATAGTATCCTTATCTATAACAATATGCAAAGTATCTTCCAAATTTTTTATAAACAACTCAAAATATTGCTTGAATTCATCAACATCAATGTATTTTAATTTGTCTTTAATAGCATCAAAAACTTGATTTTTGATTTCCATCATGTCCGTTGTACTAACCTCTGTAATAACTTGTGCACTTTTTACTAAATTTCGAATTTTATCATAACGGTTAAACATAATTAAATCTGATAATGAAATAAATGGAATCCCATAAAAATGTGGATTTATTGTACCTACAATTGCAATAATTATACGATCATTTGCAATTTTTTGTAATCTTTTTTCTAGTTCTTGATCATCGCTAATAGACATTGGTAAAATTTCTACATGTTCTGTCTTAACATCCACATTATCTTCAATTAAGTTTTTAATTTTCACAGCACTACCTTCACCAGTTACACAAAGAGTAATAATAACAAATTCACTATTTACTTTAAAGTCCTTAAATAATTCTGTGCCATAACTTAATGACATTGGAACTGTATCACGAAGTGATTGACATATAATATCAATATTATTTTCTACCGCTACTTTCCGTGCAGCCTCTAAAGCCATAACCGTAGTAACTAAATGAATCACTCGCAAATCAATGCCTAATTCTTCACTAATTAATTCGCCAAAGGTTCCAAGAGATCCCATATCTACAAGTAAAATCACACTGCTAGGGTTATTAACTTTTATTAATTGTTTAAGTTCTTCATAGCAAATCTTTGAACTTTTATCTAGGTTCATATCATAAGCTAGCACATACTGAATTCCCAACAGGCAATTAACCACTTCAGCCATTGAACTAGCTGTGCTTCTACCATGCATAGCTATAACTAATAACGGATGATTTTTTTGGTATTCACCTTCTATTTTATCAATGCTTAAGAACATTGTAATAAAGGCAATTTCCTCTACAGGTATTTTCACATCATATTCGTGTTCCAATTTGCGACAATAATCATGGACAACTTTAAATTCTTCTGGGTACTTTTCCAAAATCTCGCCAAATTTATAATTAATGATTGGTTTCCCGATTCGCATTCTTTCCAAGCTAGCCTGCATATGTAAACATAAACTATGAAAAACTTTAACAGGAAAAACTTTGTGCAATTCTTTGCCAGCATAACCTAATAAACCATCAACAAATTTAATTGTATTTGCATTTACAATTTTAGAAATTTCCATTGTATAGTCATCAAAATTTCTGATATATTTATTAAAATAACCTTCAATTTCCGTAGTCATTATAAGTCGAATATCTTCTTCACTATATTGACGGCTATGCAACTCTTCCAATTTTTTTTCAATCTGCCCATAAAAGTTGTTTTTATATTTGCTTATATCTATTTCATTAGAAAATTCTAACTCTTTGCCAGCAAAAGAAAACCAGTGCTTATTCTGAATAATTTCTTCTATTTTTTCAGAATGATCCTTCAGATACAACATTCCTTGTTTAACATAATCAGGAAGATGATGTAATTCAATTGTAAATTTTTTCTGCATCTCGCCAATACAATCTAAAAAAGCATTTGCACAAGTTAATTTAATATCACTTTTTAATTGTCCTATATTGCCTATGCAAGGATATAATAATAAGCTTTTTATTACTTCATCCGTTACAATGATTCGCCTATTTACCTGTCGTGACTCTTTTTGAAAAAAATCACTGATTAACAAAAATCGTTCTTCCAATATCCGCTCTTTTAACGACGGAATATAAATCGTCATAGGAATTCTGCGTTTAAATGTTTGCAATAAGGATGTATCTACTTGTTCTGTAGTCGCACACACCAGAAGAATATTGACTTTCTTTTTTACTGTATCTCCCAACGAACAAAATTCACCCTTATCTATTAAATAAAATAAAAGTTCCTGCCCTTCCGCAGGCAAACGATGAATTTCATCCAAAAACAGTACGCCTCCATCAGCTTTTTCAACGATGCCATGATGTTCTCGATCTGCACCAGTATACGCACCTTTTTTATATCCAAATAATTGTCCTATGAGTAATTGTGGATTATTTGAATAATCTGCACAATTGAATTCTATAAATGGAGAATTCAAAGGCATCACACCATTTTCACTAGCAAACTTATGCATTAAGCTAGCAAACATGGTTTTTCCGACACCTGTAGGCCCTAAAAGTAAAGTATGAATTCCCTTTGGAGGATATAACACTGCGGCCTTCGCCTGCCGAATTATTTTTTTTAAGCTGCCGTTACTTCCAATCAAGGTAGAAAAACTAACCGCATCGTTACTCATATAGATTGTTTTTTCTATTTCATCGGAAATAACATATCTAACTGGACGACCCTCTATTTTTTTAAGTTGTCCTTTTCGATAAAGCTTATTTAATATGGCACTCACATTACTTCGAAGTGATCCTACATATCGTGTAATCTCATTCGTTGTATGCCCTTGTCCGATTTTATTGTTTACACTCTTTATCTCTAAAAATTCAAATATTTTTTCTTCTAAACTTTTTTTCTCCATAAAGTCCTCCATATTTCCCCTAAAGCACCTATACTGAGTTAAATGAATGAGGTGAATTGGCAACAGTTCATTGGTTTTTTCCATAATTAGTTGAATATATACTTTATCTAATTGTACTAAATTGCATTTTTTATTGCAGTGATATCTCTGGTTATACCATAAATGAAATCGATCTGCAACCTGAAAAATAGCCGTGGATCAATACTTAGACTATCAGTATTGATCCACGGCTATTTTTCTTTACAGGCTCGCTTTATCTTTTTACTCCACGAAGGGAGGCTTTCAGAGATCACCTATAGACTTTTTTTAGTTTCTATAAGTGATCTCCCACTTACCGCAAAAATAATTTCACGTCTCTCCTTACAGCTTAAATTCCCCATCATGCTTTGCCTGCGTTTCTTCCTCTGAAGCATAATAATAGGGGTCACTATGTGGAGCCAGCATCAGCAATAACTATACTATTGATTGATCCATAGTCCGTGCTCTTTACAGCAATAATAAAGTGTTCCACGCTGACGTTTTGGAAAGCGCACTTCGCCGCCCTGCTCCGGATATAACTTGATCAGAAGCACCCTGTCACAAGTTACATAAGCAAAAAAAGTGAGGTAATGCTTTTTGGTCATTTCATGTTTAAATGTGATGTAAAAATCATCCTCAATTTCTTCTACATTTATTTTATGCAAATCATCTGCTGATTTTGCTATGAGTGGCAAAAGTTTCCGACCACAACAAGAAATCGCCGCCTCACCTGTAGCCGTTAAGATATTTCCACAATTAGGGCATGCATAAAATTTAATTCGTTTCATATTGCCTCCATCGATATCATTCGGATCTAAATTTCCTAATAGGATTTTTTCAATATGTACGCCCAAGATATCAGAAAGAGATTTTAATAAAGATACATCTGGACAGCCCAAGCCGCGTTCCCATTTGGATATAGTTTTATCGCTGATATTCATTGCATTTGCCAGTTGTTTTTGCGTCAGCTTTTTTTCTTTACGCAAATCAAAAATCAGTTTTCCAACCCTGCTGCAATCCATCTTGCTCACCCCCATACATTTATCATAACCGTATAAGCCTCACGATTCAATAAACGTTCCGTAGAGTTATCCAAAAAAATGATATCGCCTGAAACATCTAAAAGTATAGTAAATAATAGGTATATTCACGAAACTCGTAGGAATATAAACCTTTGTTTTATAATTAATTCATATTGCCTAAAAAATAGTATTTTCAATTGCACGAATTCGTCGCCCTAAATTTGCCGGTGAAAAAGCGGTTACATGCGTCTGATATTTTTTTGCAATACCAATATTGTAACCATAAACTATTCGGACTTGTATTTCTTTTGTGTGACTCGCTAATGGATATTTTTCTAAAACAGTATTGATGACGTTATCTTCCGTCGCCATAAGATCAAGCTTTGGATCATGCGTATAAACCGTAACATTCATATTTTGAAACGTATTCCCACCGTTTGATTTTACTTGATTTCCAACAAAAACACCTGCCGTATCTACACCTTCAATCTTGGTCAAATCTGTTTGCAAATCCGTTAGCATCGTCATCGTTGCAACATTAGCCGGTTGATGTTGTAGATAAATTACGTAACCGCCGCTACACAGTATAGCCAATACCAAAAGAGAACATATCACAAAATGGGCTTGTCCAACAATTGAACAGATTGGTTCTTTGACTCGATTCGTCCTAACGACAAACACCCCGGTTACAATATCATGAAAGCTTTGATGGGTATTACGGTTAAATAAATAAAAATATATTACGACTACCGATATAGAAAAAAAGAGCAGTCCTAAAATAAGTTGGACCAAAGCTGGTAACATAGGCAAATATAATACATTCAAACAGATGGGAATTGCTAATATTGCCGCACGAGCAAACGACCTTGCTGGTGTGATCAATTCTCCCGCCCTGTTTACAACACAAATTTTCAGCAGCTTATTTCCCAAACTTTGTCCATGACCAATATGGCTATCGAGAATGCCAAAATAAAGTACCGTTATCAAGAACCCAATTATTGGACCGCTCTCTCCCAAAATGGCCAATTGCTGTTCCAGTGCTGTCCCAATTGCTATTCCAATTGCTCCCAATATAATAAGATCAATAACAAATGCAAGGCTCCGTCGCCAAAATGCACAAATACTTTGATCTCTCTGAATCATTTCCTTAGTTTTCATTTACAAATTCTCCTCTTGCTGATTCTTTTTATCATACGAGCCATTGCCACGAGATATACTTTTCCCTCATAACAATCTCACCAATCATTATAGTACACCTTGACATATGCATCCATCTAAATATAATTTTTTTCTAAAAAGAACCTAAAAATTCATTGATGCTTCGATTTGTGTTTTATTTATATCAACACCAGCTTGCGTTCGCGCTATATCATGATATGCATTTAAAACAATGTTATCTGCCAATTGATAATCCATATGGATTCGAAATCCAATAGAATCATCATAGTTTGCATCTGTACTATACTGAGATACGGCACCACTTTGAATATCCCGAAAAGAAAGACCAATATCCCTGTCACCTTTTTTTCCAAGGTTACCATTCAATATGTTAATGAAATATCCATCTGCCTTTGTATCCATATTTTCAACAGCCTCAATCGAAAAATCATCTTTTTTTGTCACCTGATTCGTTATAGTAAGACCTGTATAATTCATATTTGTTTTTAAATAGACCGCCTCAATCTGCAAGTTTTTAGACTTAAAAACATTCGAAGGTTTGAGATCAACTGCGAAAATATCGGTATTATTTCGACCATAGAAAGTACTTGCCTGACCATCTTTGTTTTGTTCTCTAATTACGATACCATCAGTCCCCGATATATCAGCCAGCAAACCACTCGATAAAACATAGGCCTGTCGACCAACGGAATATGTAAAAGAACGATTGCTATACTGTAAGTAAGTATTTGTTATACTATTTTGAATGGCATTCGTCGGAACATGATCCGATTCGAAACTATTATAAAATGATAGATTTTTATTTATATCTATATTATAATCTACGGTGATATCAGAAGTCAGCTGACCTGCCGATCCTTTTTCTTTGCTATATGTTTCACTAAGCGTTCCCGAAATCGTAGCAAATGTGTTACTTGGTATTATAAGCATTATAAGACATATAAAAAAAAATTGTTTGAACATAGAATCTCCTTTACACAGAATAAATTTTATCATTTCAATATTCGCAAGATATACTACCTTAATAAGCATTATACATAAAATCTAAATACTGTGCAGTACTTGCAATTCAGTCAGTCCTTGACAATAGGAAAAAATGTTTTATACGTATAATAATAGCTTAAACTTGGCACCATTTTCCTATTATTTTGATGTATAATTAAGAAAATAGATGAATTAAAAGTATGAAGGAGGAAATTTTATGAGCATTCCATACGTCAGCAGCAGTCTTCCCACCGCTGCTGTGCAAAAAGCATCCACGCAGGCGTGTCCACTGGGAAAAGGTACCTGCAGCAACTGTGGTCAATGCGGTAAACCAACCAGTAATGTCAATGCATCGAATAGTACCGCAAGCATAGGTCCAGCAGCTGTTCTAACATTAAGTGGAACTCCACCCAATAATCAAACTACGGATTCCTCATCCAATACCATTAATCCATATGAAAAAATGTATCTTTAAAAAAATAATAAAACAATAAAACAATAAATTTTATTGCTATAGAATTTCATTCTATAGCAATATTTTTGAGCAGAAATGATTTATGTGGTTAATCCACCCAAATCATTTCTGCTCTTTTTGGCTAAATATAATAAAAACTTTACATTTTACAAACTACTTTTTGGACTAAATTCATAAATTTTTCTTTTACTATATTTGCTGTTTCCACAACTTCTTTATGCTTGAGTTTTTGTTTGGAAATCCCTGCCGCCATATTGGTTACACAGGAAATCCCCAACACTTTCATGCCAGCATGCACAGCTACAATTACTTCTGGCACCGTTGACATTCCGACTGCATCTGCACCGATAATTTTTGCATACTTGATTTCAGCTGGTGTTTCATAGCTCGGTCCGCTCATCGCCACATAGATACCTTGCTGTAAGGTTATTTTAAGTTCAGCCGCTGTTTCAAGGGCAAGCGCTTGAAATTCTTTACTGTATGCTTCTGACATATCAGGGAATCTTTCACCAAATTCCTCCTCATTTTTACCACGCAAAGGATTTACACCTAAAAGATTGATATGGTCGCGGATCAGCATCAAATCGCCCGGAACAAAATCTGCATTGATGCCACCAGCTGCATTTGTAACGATAAGTTTCGAAACACCCATTTTTTTCATCACACGAATAGGCAGTGTCACCTGCTGCAAATCGTAACCTTCGTAATAATGAAATCTTCCATCCATACAGACAACGGACTTTCCTGCCAAAGAGCCAAAAATAAATTGTCCCTTGTGTCCAATAACTGTGGATTGTGGAAAATAGGGTATTTCGCTGTACGGAACAATGATCGGGTCTTTGATTTTCTGTGCCAACATACCAAGCCCTGACCCTAAAACAATACCGATTTCTGGATTTATGTTCATTTTACTCTTTAGATAAACAACTATTTCATCATAATTCATTATAATTCCACCTTTTTATGTATGTAACAACTCAATTCACTTAGTCCAACATTTCATGTTTGAGCTATTTTATAGTAATATTCTTGACTATTATATCTTTTCCCTTGTTTTTTTTAAATCTGTTTATCTATATAAGTTGAATTAAACAATTTTAATTTTCATATTAGCAAAGCTTTCCTAACAGCTCTAAAAATAACAGCTGCATAACCACAGAAAAAGAATCGTCCAGCGTAAGACCAGGCGACTCTTTTTCTGTAATCAGTTAAAATATATTGTCATTGCCTAGAAACCATTCTTTCGTTGGTCAAATAGTTTCAGACTTCAAGTTCATGAGCAAACTGACTATTGTAAAGTTTAGCATACGTACCATTTTTGCTTAATAATTCTTCATGTTTCCCTTTTTCAACAATACTCCCCTTATCCATCACTAAAATCACATCAGCTTCTTTAATTGTCGACAATCGATGCGCGATGACAAAACTGGTCCGACCTTCGAGCATTTTCGAAAAAGCTTTCTGTATCCGCAATTCCGTTCTCGTATCAATGCTGCTCGTTGCTTCATCTAAAATCAACATTGCCGGATTTACCAACATAACACGGGCAATCGTCAGCAATTGTTTTTGCCCTTGCGAAAGATTGGCTCCTTCATCGGTAATTAAAGTATCATACCCTTTAGGCAACCTTCGAATAAAGCTGTGTGCATCGGAAGCTTTGGCCGCCGCAATCACATCGGTATCACTTGCATCATCTACGCCATAAGCAATATTATCACGAATCGTTCCCGCAAAAAGCCAAGTATCTTGAAGAACCATCCCAAAATTGCGTCTTAAACTGTCTCTGGTAATATTTTTAATATCCACATCATCAACTACAATGGATCCTTGATCAATTTCGTAAAACCGCATCAACAAATTAACCAAGGTTGTCTTGCCAGCACCGGTATGACCAACAATTGCGATATGCGTTCCCGGACTTACCGTCAAGTTAAAATCACGAATCAAGGGATTACCTTCTGTATAGGAAAAATATACTTTTTGAAATGTTATATTCCCTTGGCTGCGATCCAATTGAAGTGCAGTCGCTTTATCTTGAACTTCTTCCGGTCTATCCAAAATATGAAAAATTCGCTGTGCGGAGGCCAATGCACTTTGAATTTGGGTGAAAATACCTGTTATATCATTAAATGGTTTAGCAAATAAATTGGAATAAATTAAGAAACTGGCTATATCACCTACGGTGATTTTACCAGAAATTGCAAGAACGCTACCAATGACACCGATTACGCCATAGGTAATGTTATTGACCAGACGCGTCGTCGGATTCGTGAGCGATCCATAAAATTGCGATTTTACTCCCATTTGATATAAATCATCGTTCATTTTTTGAAACTCGGCAAAAGACCTTTCTTCATACGTAAAGGCTTTAACCAGTTTCTGTTCTGAAATCACTTCTTCGGCATATCCATTTAATGCCCCGAGACATTTTGCCTGTGCCTTAAATAATTTTTGCGACCGTTTTGTAATAAAACGTGCCACAAAATAAGCAGCTGGTGCCGACAAAATAACCACGAGAGTCATCGATCCGCTAATGTAAAGCATAAAGCCAATTGCACCAAAAATCGTTATAATACCGGTCAACATATTAGCTATGCCTTGCACCATACCATCTGAAATGATATCAATATCATTAACAAATCGACTGACAATATCACCATGGGAATTTCGATCATAGAATTGCAGCGAAAGCTTGTTGATTTTTGCAAAAAGTTCGTGCCGCATTGCATTGACTGTTTGGTAAGATACCTTATTTGTAAAATAGGTTAAACTCCAGCCAAACAAACTGTTAATGCTGTAGACCAAAACTAAAATCATTAAAATCCATCGAACCGAATCAAAATCTACCTGATTGGTCCCTATCATATAATCCACAGACTGTCCGATAAACATCGGTCCTAGTAAACTAGCTATAACACTCACGATTGCCGAAAAAATTGATAGAATCATATATTTTTTATATTTTGCAATATAAGTAAAAACTCGTCTCATACTATTCGTATTCATTGGACTGCCTCCTTACTGGAAAGTTGTGATAAGCAAATTTCCTGATACGTTGAACATGTTTTCATCAATTCGGCATGTGAACCAAATCCCACCAAAGAACCATCTTCAAAAACAAGAATTTTATCCGCGTGTTTAATACTACTAGCACGCTGGGATACTAAAAGCACAGTCATGTCCTGACCATTTTTATGAAGTGCCGCTCGCAAAGCAGCGTCCGTAGCAAAATCCAGTGCACTGGATGAGTCGTCCAAAATCAAGATTTGCGGCTTAGCAACTAGAGCACGTGCAATCGTCAGGCGTTGCTTTTGTCCACCAGAAAAATTCAAGCCGCCACGAGTCACCGCCGTTTGATATGCCTCAGGAAGCTGTTCAACAAACTCATGAGCTTGCGCAATTTTAGCCGCTTCGATGATTTCGTCAAGACTTGCATCTTGTTTGCCCCAGCGAATATTTTCGGCAATGCTACCTGTAAACAAAACCGCTTGTTGCGGCACAATACCTATTTTATTTCGCAATGCGCCTAATGAATATTCTTTTACATTGATGCCATCCAAGAAAATCTCGCCTTGATTTACATCATAAAAACGTGGAAGCAAATTAATGAACGTGGATTTTCCCGATCCCGTACTGCCAATAATTCCGATAGTCTGACCACATTCAATCTGAACAGAAACATGATCGAGTGCCATATCCCCCGTGGTATTATATTTAAAAGAAACATCTTTAAATTCAATGGCCAGCTGTGATAAATGAATTGGCAAATGATCTTGTTCACTACTAACAATAGAAGGAACGGTAGCAAAAATCTCCTGCACACGATTCGCTGAAGCAGCTGCTTTCGTAAAAATAACTACAAGATTTGATACAACAATCAATGCCAATAAGATTTGCGTTATATAATTGACAAAGGCAATAATTTCCCCCTTTGATAACGCACCTTCATTAATATGCATACCACCAACCCACAGGATAATGACAATTGCAGCATTCATGATAAAAGAAGTCATTGGATTTAAAAGCGCTGATATTTTTCCGATATGAATTGCCGTCACCATCAACTCATTATTAGACTTACTAAACCGTTCTTTTTCTTGACGAGTTTTAGCAAAAGCACGAATGACCCGTACCCCAGAAAGATTCTCTCTAAGTATAATGGCCAACCGGTCTAGATTTTTCTGATACAACCGATATAAAACAGAACTTTTTGTCATAATGAAATACAAAATCAAAGCAAAAATCGGTACCGCCGCAACCAAAATCATCGCTAATTTAAAATCAAGAAACATAGCCATAAAAATAGCACCAATACAAATAAACGGTGCTCGCACGACCAGTCGAATCATCATAGCAACTGCCAGTTGCAGTTGATTCACATCATTGGTGATCCGATTAATCAGCGACGATGTACCGAATTTGTCAATTTCCGCATGAGAAAAAGATGCTATATGCTGATATAGTGCATTTCTAAGGCTCGTTCCGACACCTTGCGACGCCCTGGCTGCATAATATTGGCAGACCATCGAACAGGCAAAACCCAAAATTGACATAACCAACATGATCCCGCCCATTTTTAAGACATAGTTTGTATCATGATTGGCAACACCATTATTGATTATAAAAACCATCATGGTTGGTAAAAGCAATTCTAAAATAGCTTCGAGTAACTTAAAAACCGGACCAATTATACATTCTTTTTTATACGCTGATAAGAAAACTGCTAATTTAAACAAATTTATCATCCTTTATCTATATAATCACTATGCTAAACCTATTGCATGAATTTCAATTTCCAGATATGATTATACCATCCCACTTCCCATATTAAAAATATCTGTTTAATTTATATATCATATGAATAAAGTATGACTGAAGGAGCGCTTCGTATGGATATACGACAACTAAAATACTTTCTTACGATTGTTGATGAAGGACAAATTACAGCCGCTGCCCAAAAACTGCAAATGGCGCAGCCGCCGCTCAGTCAACAATTGAAACTTCTGGAAAATGAACTGGGTGTAAAACTTTTGAATCGGGGTCCGCGTCAAGTAGAACTTACAGATGCCGGTAAACTCCTACTTGACCGGGCGCGTCAAATTTTGGAATTATCAAATTCTACGATCAAAGAAATTGATGATTTCAAACGAGGTTTTAATGGTACACTAAAGCTAGGAACCGTATCCTCGTCGGGTGGTATCCTTTTAACAAAAGGTCTAGCCAATTTCCACAAAGACTATGCTGGTGTCAAATTCGAAATTCATGAGGGCAACACCTTCCGTCTAATTGATTTACTGACAAAAGGAATTATTGAAGTCGGCATTGTCCGCACACCGTTCAAAAGTGCAGCCTTTCATTGTAAATATTTGAGTTCTGAACCCATGATTGCCGCTATGACCAAAGAATACGATTGGAATCCCCAGCAACGCTCCATCGAGTTTTCCGAACTCAACAACCGTTCCCTTATCATCTATCGCCGCTTTGAACCATTGATCCATGAAATGTGTGTAGAAAATAATTTTGAACCGAACATTACCTGCAAAAATGATGATGCCAGAACCGCCTTGCTTTGGGCAAATGCTGGTTTTGGTATTGCAATTGTACCAAAATCAGCATTTCAACTCGCCGCGAATCAAAATTTATCTTATAAAGAAATTAAAACTGCAAAAATGCAAACAAAAATTGCGGCAATTTGGGTTAAAGATCGCTATCTTTCCTCTCTTGCCGAAAAATTCATCGAAAGTTTTGCTCTGACCTAGTCAGTTATTCACTTCGAGTTGCTAAAATAGTTATTGAAGACATTACTGTTGATATGGATATTGTTGTGTAAATGGTTTTTTATTTGGACAATAAAAAATTTCTAAATATAATAAAATATTATGTAAATTAAAGAAAAATCTAATAAATCTTTGCTAAAATAAATAAAATATTAATTTGGCTGCATTATTTTCAAATTGACGACAAGTGCATTAAGCACTGTTATATAATATGAGGAGGAATGTATTGTGAGTATATACAAATATGGAGTAAAAAAAGACAAGCGGGATTTAAGAGATCATATTTTCTACTCAACAAAATTTAAGGTTGCTCTCCCAACACATATTGATTTACGCACGGACTGCAGCCCTATCGTTGATCAAGGTAATCTCGGCTCATGTACAGCAAATGCCATCGCCAGTGGATTACGTGAATATCAGCTTAAAAAGGATAATACATGGATTGCGTTGTCTCGTCTTTTTTTATATTGGCAGGAACGAAACCTGGAAGGTGACACTGCAGATGATAGCGGTGCCCAAATTCGTGATGGAATGAAATCATTGCACCAAATAGGCGTTTGCCCTGAAGTAGATTGGCCTTATGATATCACCACCTTCGCGAATGCTCCCACGAACAAAGATACTACCGATGCAGCGCCATATAAAATTAATGAATATCATCGCATCAGTTCGCTTGATCTGCTTAAAGCTGCACTCGCTGAAGGACTGCCTGTCGTCATAGGTATCACCGTCTATGATTCTTTTGAAAGTGCCAATGCTATTTCTACAGGCATTGTTCCCATTCCAAATCTAAAAACAGAACAAATATTGGGTGGTCATGCAATTTGTTGTGTCGGCTATGATGATGCCAAATCTGCCAACGGACAAACAGGCTATGTAATATTCCGCAATAGTTGGGGCACATCATATGGAGAACAAGGTTATGGATATTTACCATATGCCTTTTGGACACAAAATTTAGTTTCTGATTGCTGGACAAGCAAAGATTAAATTTTACATTATACGGAAAAGAGTATCAAATCACTTATAAGATTTGATACTCTTTTTATTATGCAATATAAACTCATAAGCAAAATTAGCGGCTGCTATACTATTTTAAATAAGATTCATCTAGAAGCCGCAATTTTTCTCTATATGTCGATCAGTTCCTAGTGTGTGAAAGTGGTTTTGGTACATAGTTTTCCTTTGTGAAACGTCCGGGTTCTCTTATAAATAAAGTAAGTACAAAGCCCAATATAGGAAGCACAACTAAAATGTCAAAAACAAAAAGAATACCAAAATTATCCGCTACCCAGCCCAAAGCTAATACGCCCATAGTTCCAAGACCAACACTAAATCCGAGCGTGAATCCTGATGCCATCGCTACATTTTTCGGCATCATTTTTTGCGTCAACAGTAAACTGCTCGTTGCTGTGGCGGATAATAAAATACTGGCAAAAATCAAAATAACAAATACCCAAATACCTGCGGCTGTCAAAAATGCATACATTAGAAACGCTATCGGCAAAATAGAATACAGCATCACCTGTTTGCTGCCATATTTATCGCTCAAAATCCCGCCGAACATCGTTCCCACAGCCCCGGCTGCCAAATATACTGTGAGCAGGGAACTTGCATAAATAGAGCTGCCACCCAAATAAGAAACATAATACAACGGCACAAATGTACTGATACCGGATGTAACCGTAGCTCTAGTTAAAATCATACCAAGCAAAGCTAAAAGCGGCCAATTAATGCATTCTTTAAGTGTCCCTAAGCTTCCACTCGTCTTGACTTCCTGATGCGGTATATTCTTTCTTACATGCAATAAAGCAGCACCAATAAGCAGACTCGGAATTGTGTATAGCAATATCAACGGCGTTTCACCATTGACCAAAAGCATCGCTAGCAGCATAGACCCCAAAGCTACCCCAACATATCCGCCTAATGAAAACAAACTGACAGCTTTGCCTTTTTCTTTCCCGCCCATAAAATTGACTGTTTTTGCAGCTTCTGGATGGAAAGCAGAATTCCCCAAGCCACTAATGGCCGTACAAATCATAACCATATAGAAACTTGGAACCAGCAAAGATGCCGCCATAAAAACCCCCGTAACGATACAGCCTAGCGGCATCAGCCACGGACGATGTTTCTGGTCACTCAAATAACCAAATAAAGGCTGACTTACCGATGAGGCAATGTTTTGCGTCAACACAATCGCCGTGACTTCGGCATAGGATAAGGCAAATTTTGCTTTTAAAAAAGGTAAAGCCACATACAAGGCTCCCGGCGATAAATCTGCCGCCAAATGCCCCAGGGCAATCAACCAAACAATTTTCGGAACATTTTTAAACATGCTAAACAACACACAACACCCTAACATGAACTAAAATTTCAAAACCAAATTTTTTTAATGCATTATATATAATCTATTTTTTTCTATATTTTTTTCTATATTTTTTTGATTCTTAAACTATATGCCACTGACAAAATTCTGTCAATGGCATATAGTTTAATTTAAAATGAAATTTATGTTTACATCAATTCAATCGTGTAACCTCATATGGGTTTTCAGTACCTTCAAGCCCATATTTCAGTGATAAAATTCCGCAGCGCACCATTGACGCTGTTGCCTCTTCGGTAAAAAATGCATAATGCTGGGTAAAAACAACATTTGGAAACTGCTTTAAATATAAAAGCGACCGTTTATCCAAAATCTGCGCTCCAATGTCAACATGCATTACTCCGTCTTCCTCTTCAATCGTATCAATACCAGCACCACTGACTTTCTCTTTTTCCAAGGCATGTATCAAAGCTTCCGAATCAATTAAACCACCACGGGCCGTATTGACTAAAACCACACCATCTTTCATTTTTGCAATCGTGTCCTTGTTGATCATATGATAATTATCATCTGTTAAAGGCATATGTAGTGAAATAATATCACTTTGGGCATACAATTCATCCAATTCCACATATTGTGCATATTCTTCTACCGCTTTATTTTTATATTTGTCGAAAGCAACGATTTTACAACCAAATCCGCTAAGATTTTGAATAACGGTGAAGCCAATTTTCCCCGTACCAATGATGCCAATTGTCAAACTCCGCATTTCACGACCTTTTAATCCATCTAATGAGAAATCATTCACCAGCGAGCGGCAAATAGAAATTTTAACCTTTCTAAGTAGCATCAACATCAACATTACTGTGAAATCAGCTACATTTGCTGGCATATATCTGGCATTACTCACATGTATTCCCATATTTTCTGCTGCTTTAATATCAATGTTATCAAAACCAACCGTCCTTGTTGATAAATGAATGATCCCCATCTCTTTTAACGTTTTCAGCATTTGGGCACTGACCCGGCTATAACCCATGATTGATACTGCATCACATCCAGCTGCAAGCATAATATTTTCTGGCAGCAAATTTTTGGTTGAGCAACAAAATTCTATTTTCAATTCTTGTTCTATTTGCCTCAGTACCGGTTTTTCATAGTCAAGTAAGTCATATACCATTATTTTCATAATAAATTCGCTCCTTTTTATCATATAGACAATCTTTTTAAAACAAATATCGCCATTTTTCAGTTCCACGGATACAGTAAGTTACAGTTAATGCAATCTTGGCTAAAAGCAAAAAAAATAGAACTACATTCTCATCGTTGAAAATAGATAGCTCCATTGCTGCCTTTTGGAAACCCAATATGAAAAATCGAATATCCATCCGTAATTCGTTACACTTATTATACCATGAAAAATAAGCTCTCCACTTTTCATGCAAATAAGAAAAATTGAATTTATGTTTCATTTGAAATATATTATAATGAAATATATTATAAATGATAAAGCAGCTACTATATATAGACCCATGTAAAGGAGTATACTTCTCATGATTGACGAAATCGATCTAAAAATTCTCCATGAACTAGAAGAAAATAGCCGTTTATCCTATCGAGAGTTATCAAAAAAAGTCAATCTTTCGGCACCATCGGTTGCTGAAAGAATCCGTAAAATGGAAGAACAAGAAATCATCACGGGCTATAGCATTAAAATTGATAAAAAGAAACTTGGACTTACCGTACAGTGTATTATCCGTGTCACACTACATAACAACAAATACGATTTCGAACCATCATATATTATGAATTATCCAAACTGTGAATATTGTTATCGAGTATCAGGACAATCAAGCTATGTGGTGATTCTTTCCGTAAACTCAATAAAAGCCGTCGAAGATTTCTTAAAAATACTTTCTCCCTATGCCAGCTGCAACACCACCTTTGTTTTCGACCAACTCAATATCCCCCAGGATATACGAAAATTTTTCCCAGAGCAAAAATAAGCAGCAGGCCATTTTTATGCCTGCTGCTTTTCATGTATAGATCAATAACCCAATTCTTCCAGTAATTGAATACTGCTTTGCACAAGATCATCGCAGGGTCTGACAGCATCTATTTTAGCCCTTGCCGCCCCTTCCGGGGTTGATGGATCAAACCCCAATAAATCGCGGCAAACGATAGAATGATTCTTCTCTTGAAAAATCCTTATGAATTCTTTTGTTTTTTCACTGCATAATGCCTTTGCAGTTGTATCTGCCAGACTTTCATTTCCACATTTCAGTCCAATGACCATAGCTGCTCCGGAAACAACACCGCAAATTTCACCAGAACGAACACCACTACCAAAACCACAAGCAAGTTTTAAAGCCAGCTTAGAATCAAGTCCATATTTTTCCGCAAAAACCGTTAGTACGGATTGGCAGCAATTGCCACCACTATTAAAAATTTTCGCTGCGTTTTGCATATTTTGACTCAAAATAAAGACCCCTTTTTTTAATGTTTATTGATATGCTATCATCTTTACTTGATAAATGTAGAATCTTCTAGTTCCTTGAAGGCCAATTTCAATTCAGCTTGCGTATTCATAACAATAGGTCCGCCCCAGGCAATCGATTCTTGCAAAGGACATCCAGCCAGCAGCAAAAACCGCATTCCATTATCCGCTGCTTTTATCATGAGCTGATTTCCTTTATGAAACAATATGGCCTGTTTTTTTGAAATGACGATATCTTCCGGCATTACAGATCCCGCCCCCTGTAAAACATAGATAAACATCGTAGATTCCTGATCGATATCAATCGACCATTCAGCATCCGTCTTCATTTCTACATCGAGATATAGTGGTTTCACATAGCCGCCTTCAAAAGCTCCCTTGATATCATGATAGATGCCACCAATAATGTGTATTTTTCGATCGCCCTCATCAAGTACAGGAATATCAGCCTTCCTTATTTCATGATAATGCGGAGTGGTCATTTTATCTTTTGCCGGTAAATTCAACCATAATTGCACGCCGAGCATCCTTGGACTGGATTTTGGCATCTCTTGATGGATAATCCCTGATCCAGCTGTCATCCACTGACAGTCTCCATCCAGAATACTTCCCTTATTTCCAAGATTATCACCATGTTCAATATCTCCTTCGATAAGATACGTTATCGTTTCTATCCCACGATGAGGATGCCAAGGAAACCCCTTAATATAATCGGTCGGGTCTGCCGAGTCAAAAGCATCTAACATCAAAAAAGGATCTAGTTCTTTTGTTTCTTTATAGCCAAAAACACGCACCAAATGAACGCCTGCACCATCAACAGTATGTTCTCCCGTAATGATTTTTTTAATTGCACATAACTGTACCATGCTCACGCCTCCTCTTATTTCTTATAGTTCCCCTGTTGCCTTACACCAAAAATAAAAATGCCATCATTATTCTTCCATTTCGTACTAAATCTAAAATACGTGCTAGTGTTTTTCTTTTAAATTTTGTATGCAAATGATTTACAATTCCAGAATACTATTTATGGTACACTTTGACAATATATTTATTGCTCTTTCCGCTCTATTGTAAAAAAAAGCCGACTGAATAAGTTTATCTCATCCAGCCCGCTTCTACTCTTTAGGTATCAATGCATTGTTTACTTTTCAGATCATAAAAAAGGAGTTATTCTTTGCTGCTTACAGCGACTTCCGTATTTTGTATTTTAGGCACATGAGGCGATATAACTGCTACCTTCATTTCCTGAGCTGTATCACGCACCATCTGAGGGATCTCGATCGGATCGACTTTATCATATTGTGAATATGTTACCTGCATCGTAAGTGTTGATTTTGTTAAAAAATCTTTCATTTCTTCTGCATTTTTGGGATGACTCATGTCAATAAACAAGCTGGCTGCCTTGCGAATCGGATTTGCTAAATCCATATCAAATTCTTTTATCATTTGCGTTGGTTTATCAATTTTAACATTATATTTAATATCACCGGCAGCTAATAAGCCAAGTCGTGCGGATGCTGCCATACTCAATGCAGTTTTATCCTGATTCTGGTTTTCTTTCATCATTTCAGCTATGAAATCACTAATTTTCATACTGTCCAAAGTAACTTCCATATATTTGTAAGATGGTGTTTCTCTCGTAAGTTTCACAGTTTTCACCATCTGCATCATAAGGCGTTCCATTTTGTTCTTTTCATCGGCTGAAAGCTCTTTATCCTTCGAAGATCCAACTGCCATGGTTTGTTTCATCCACTTATTGTTACTCAATGAATAGATGACGATCTTATCCTTATTCTGTTCAATATACTGCTGTAATGTGGTGGTAGTTTCATTCCCCGTTGCATCCCGAAACAAAAAAGCTGCATCGTTTTTATACAAAGTCGGTTTCACTTGTCCGTCACCAGCAATCGTAGCATTCATGTCTCCCATAGGTGTTTGTGCCGTTAGCAAAATATCATAATGTGCACTTTTGGCATCGAGCATATTATTATATACAGTTTGTAAATACTCCTTTTCTATTGGAACCTTCTCAGCCGCAAAAGCCAAGGAACTGCTCATCATTACAAACAATATTCCCACTATGAAAACAAAGCAAAATTTAATTTTTTGAAAAAAATCCATCTTTTCATCAATCCCCTATTTTATAAATTTGAACGATCCATACTTTGGCAGGTCTGTAACATGCAAGTAAAAAATACTGACAGATATCTATTATTTAGATGCCTGTCAGTATTTCTCATTTTATTTACAATAAAATGTACAATTATCTAAAGCAATCAATCAATATATTTTGAATTACTGTTATAGGATGCTAGCACCGATTGAATCTTTTGGGTTGCACGATCTGTTTCATCGGATGATATGTTATTATTCGATGATGCAGCATCAAAAAAAGTTCCTGCAGACTGGATTTGCTGCGTTAAAAGATATTGTTTCAACATATCAGATGTCGTTGGCGTGACTATCTTTGGATTGGAAGCTTGTGAATTCGTTGCATCCGTTGCCTTCACATAAGCCGTTAAATCACTAATAATCTGTGTACCAGATTTCGCTGTAGTCGCACTAGCGGTTTTTGACGAATTTTTGGAATCAATATACGTATTCAATTCACTAATAAGAGCAGTCCCTATTTTACCAACATTCGAAGTACTGGAATCTACTGAATTGATATAATTTGTCATATCTTTTAGTACGCCTGTCGCTATTTTTTTATCATCAACACTAGCTACCGTTTTGTTATCAACTGATTTAACATAATCCGTCAACTCTTTAAGCAATTGAGCAGATGTTTTGATCGCACTCGCACTTGTAGCTTCTGTATCCGTTGCTGTCGTTGTATCACTTTTCGTTGCATTTTGTTGTGCCAACGCAGTAGCATATCCTGAAACAACCTTTGCATAATCCGCTGAACATCCCGCAATCCTCATATAAAATCCCTCCATTACTACCTTATGATTTATTCCCCATCTATAGGGTAAGCAAGTTGCTTCACTTTATTGCAAAACTTATTTATAATATCGTCATTTATCGTTTTTTTCTTAAGCCAAATTTATTTTAACAAGAATACTATCCATGTTAAATAAATATCCGATCAAAAAAATCCGCCTTAGCAAAAGGCGGACATTAGGAAACCGTATTTACAAAATCGGAGCTTCTTTGGGTTGAAGCAATCGCATTTGGATAATTTGCATCACATTACTGACAATCCAATAGAGCCCGAGACCTGCTGGGAATCGCAGCGTCATAAAGCCAATAAAGAGTGGCATTATAAACAGCATGGCTTTACCACCCGGATTCGAATTGGCTGCACCTAAACTACTTTGCCTAGATGAAAAATACGTAGTCAAAACTGCAAGTACTGGCAGAATATAAAAATGATCTACTGCAGACAAATTGCGAATCCACAAAAAACCGGGATGGCTTAAATATTTGAAACTTTGCAATGCATAAAACATTCCACTAAGAATTGGCATTTGAACAACCATTGGCAGACAGCCTGCTAACGGGTTAATCCCTGTTGTTTTATACAATTCGGCAATCGCTTTTTGCTGCTTTTCTTTGTCATTTTTGTATTTTTCTTGCAAAACTTTCATTTGTGGTCCCAGCAATTTCATCGCCTGCATCGATTTCATTTGCTTCGCTGTTAAGGGAAATAATAAAGATTTGATAACGACTGTGAACAATATAATCGCTAACCCATAACTCGGAAAACCAAAATCCGCTGTAATATCATAAAAAAAAGTCACCACGGATTGCATAAATCCAATAAAATAATTGAACAACCAACTTCACGTCCTTTATATTTTCAACTAAAATAACAGGTAACAGAATGAGCTTATATATTAAAAAGGCTTCTGAATCAAAACCATTCAGAAGTCTTTTCTTCTTACATTAAAGCATATTCAAATTATCGTAGCTAAAGAATACTATTTACCAGTATACTTGTCAATCTTTTCTTTCTAATATTGTTCTATAAAGCCCAAAATTTTATTTACTAATTTCATCTATTGCTTTGATTTCCATTGGCGAGAACGTCGTATAATCAACAATCTTGCAATTTTCTATAATTTGCTCTGCTTTTGATGCTCCAATCAAAACACTGGTCACAACATCATCTTTCAAGACCCAGCTAAGTGCCATCTGTGCCAATGTTTGACCACGCTCTCCCGCAATTTCATTAAGTGCAGCAATCTGCGCCAGTTTGTCGGTTGTCAATTGCTCCGCATGCAAAAACTGCCCGCTTGTTCTAATCCGGCTATCCGCTGGAATACCATGCAGATATTTGTCGCTCAACAAGCCTTGTGCTAACGGACTAAATGCAATAATACCGCAGCCATTTTCTACCGCTGTTTCTTTTAAGCCGTTGGATTCAATATGACGATCAAAAATAGAATAGCGGCTTTGATTGATGACAAACGGACATTTTAGTTCTTTTAAAATTTTCATAGCCTGCCGCGTATGTTCTCCATCATAATTGGATATTCCCGCATACAATGCTTTCCCACTTTTTACAGCTGTATCCAATGCCATCATGCTTTCTTCTAGCGGCGTATCAGGGTCCATACGATGATGATAGAAAATATCAACATAATCAAGCTGAAGTCTTTTTAAGCTCTGATCCAAACTAGTGAGCAAATATTTGCGGCTGCCCCAATCTCCATAAGGACCATCCCACATTGTATAACCAGCTTTTGTACTGATAATGAATTCATCACGATATGCTCTCAGTTCTTGCTGCATAATTCGACCAAAATTGCTTTCAGCACTTCCCGGCTGTGGTCCATAATTATTTGCTAAGTCAAAATGTGTGATCCCCTGGTCAAAAGCAGTAAAACACATTTGTTTCATATTGTCATAATCCCCATTTGTGCCAAAATTATGCCAAAGCCCCAGCGAAACCTGGGGCAATTTTAGACCGCTTTTCCCACTGCGACTATATCTCATATGTTCATACCGTTGTTTGTTTGCCGTATATGTCATTGAAATCCCTCCAACTTTTTTAATAGAATCTATATATTATTTTTAGAATATTGTTTCTTAATTTCGTGAAAACTGCTCTAAGACCTTTAATTTTTTAAAAATAGCACCCCAAGCAGCTCAAATTTTATTTTATAAAATTATAGTTTAGACGAATAAGCAAACGCCGAACAATCCGCAACGAATTCAACCCATAACTTAATCATAATATGTCCATAACATTATCAATAAAATAATAAACTTAACGAAAATGCTTGTTTTATTATACTCAAAATGTTATCATATTAACAGAATATTATTACTTTTAGGAAGAAGGGGTTTTACTATGCAAGAAGTAAAAAAATTGCAGTATTACGTAAATGGAGAATTCAAACCTTCCAAAACCGAAGTTTATTCGGATGCCTTTGATCCGAGTACTGGGGAAATTATTGCCAAAGTGCCGCGTTGTACTCCAGATGAAGTAAAAGAAGCCATTGCCGCAGCTAAAGCTGCATTTCCCGGCTGGTCATCGACACCAGTCATAAAAAGAGTTCAAATCTTACATAAATTCCGGGAACTCTTAGTGAAAAACATGAATGAATTGACTCATTTAGTCGCCTTAGAGAACGGTAAAGCCTGGGGCGAAGCCGAAGGTGATGTCCTTAAAGCAAAAGAAGGGACTGAGCAGGCTCTTGCCGCACCATCTCTGATGATGGGTGAAAGTTTACTTGATGCTTCTAAGGGCTATGATACAGTATCTTATCGTGAACCATTAGGGGTCTTTGCCGGGATTATTCCATTTAACTTTCCGGCAATGATTCCAATGGGCTGGATGACACCAATTTGCATTGCCTGTGGTAATACAATTGTCTTGAAAGCCGCAACCTTTACACCACAAACCTGTTTCCGTATCGTTGAATTATATAAAGAAGCGGGTCTTCCCGATGGCGTTATTAATATTGTTACCTGCTCACGTCACGAAGCTGAAATTTTGCTGACACATCCTGACGTAAAAGGAATTACTTTTGTTGGGTCTACTGAAGTTGGGAAGCATATTTATTCCACGGCTGCCGCTTCTGGAAAAAGAGTCCAGGCTTTATGTGAAGCCAAAAATCATGCCCTTGTATTAGCGGATGCCCCGATCGACCGGACAGCTGCCGGCATTGTCAATGCTGCCTTCGGTTGTGCGGGAGAACGCTGCATGGCTTTACCGGTAATTGTAGCCCAAGAAAGCATTGCCGATGAGTTAACAGCAGCGATTATAAAACAAGCAAAATCTTTAACCATTGGTGCAGCTTACAATAAAAAAACACAACTGGGACCGGTCATTAATGAAGCTCATAAAAAATCCGTCTTAGACTGGATTCAAAAAGGAATTGATGAAGGCGCAAAACTCGTTCTCGATGGCCGCGATGTAACAGTAAAAGGCTATGAACATGGTTTTTATGTAGGACCTACTATTTTCGATCAAGTAAAACCCGGCATGACCATTGGCGACAGAGAAGTATTTGGGCCTGTTCTTTGTATAAAACGCGTAAAAACTTTTGAAGAAGGTCTGGTTGTAATGAATGAAAATCCATTTGCCAACGGGTCGGTTATCTTTACACAAAATGGTCATTATGCCAGAGAATTCGTCCGTCATACAGATGGCGGTATGGTTGGCGTCAATGTTGGTATCCCTGTTCCTGTAGGTGTTTTCGCTTTCAACGGACACAAACAATCCTTTTTTGGTGATCTGCATTGCCTCGGTAAAGATGGCTACAGATTCTATACCGAAGGAAAAGTTGTTACTACACACTGGTTTGATGAAGCTGAAAAAAAATCAAAAACGGTTAGTACCTGGGACGGTACAATTTAAAAAACATTATTACAAGAAACTGGTATTGCATAATGCAATGCCAGTTTGTATTTGATTAGGATTTATGTTGACAAAAAAAAACGATAATGCTACAATACATCCATTGAGGTCTCGTACCAATGAACAATGAAGTTCACAGATATTATTATCTGTGGGCTTTTTTTGTTACATTTTTTAAATTTAGAGGAGGATTTTTATGAAAAACACTCGTATTTTAGCTCTCGTATCAACTTGTATGATGATTTTAGCTCTATTGGTTAGTGGCTGTGGATCAAGTCCAGCAGCTGAAAAAAGCAGTTCCAGTTCAGATTCCAGTGCCGCAGACAAAGAATTCATTATCGCTTGTGATGCGAAATATGCTCCTTTTTCCATGGAAATTGACGGAAAATATAAAGGCATTGATGTTGAGCTCTTAGATGCCATCGCCAAGGTAGAAGGCTTTAAATACCAATTAAAACCAATGGATTTTAGTGGTATTATACCGGGTATCGTTTCTGGACAATTAGATGGTGCTATTGCTGGCATGAATATTACCGAAGAACGTGCTAAAAGTGTAGATTTCTCAGATGGATATATCAGTTCTGGTTCGGCTATTGTTGTAAGTAAAACAAACACAACGATCAAAACCCTTGAAGACATCCAAGGAAAAACAGTTGCTGTAAAAAAAGGAACGACTGGCTCAACCTTTGCGGAAGATAATAAAGATAAATATAAATTAAACGTTACGTATTATGATGATTCACCAAGCATGATGATGGCCGTAGCCAATGGTGCAGCTGATTTTCTTATTGAAGATTATCCTGTTATTAGCTATCAGATTAAAATTGGGGAACAAGACAAACTACGCGTTGCGGTTGATGCAATCAACACACCTCCACAATATGGTTTTGCTGTAAAAAAAGGTGGCAATGCTGATTTGCTGAAAAAATTCAATGAAGGTTTAGCAAAAATAAAAGCTGATGGAACCTACGATAAAATCGTAAAACAATATTTATAATGAAACATTCGCTTTAACTTAGTGAACAATGTGCCCCCTTCCGGGGGCATATATAGATAGGAGTACCTACAACTATGGCTGCATATTTTAGTTTATTTATTGAGTGTCTGCCAACTCTATTATCCGGTTTAGAAATGACTTTGTTTATGGCTGTTATTTCCTTGATTTTCGCCTGTATTATCGGTGTAATACTGGGTATATTCAGCATTAGTAATATCAAGTGGCTAGAAAAAATCGCCACATTTTATATCTATGTTGTCCGCGGTGTCCCACTCATGGTATTGGGTTTTTTCATTTTCTTTGGTATCGGTGGCGGACTGAATTTACAATTTTCCGCATTAACGGCAGCCGTGATTTCTTTAACAGTTAACGCCAGTGCTTATATGGCTGAGATTTTCCGCGGCGGCATTCAGGCAGTTGATATTGGTCAAGTAGAAGCCGCTCGTAGTTTAGGTTTAAGCTATATTCAGGCAATGCTACGTGTTGTTTTGCCACAAGCGATCAAAATCATGATTCCTGCTATCTTAAACCAATTTATCACAACAATTAAAGATACCTCGATTCTCTCGGCTATCAGTGTTCGTGAACTGGTGATGAATGGTGAAATCATTGTGGCAAGAAATTTCAAACCATTTGAAGTATATTCTTATCTGGCAATTATGTATTTAATTGTAATTACAATCCTGTCATTGATTACAAGAAGAATCGAAAGGAATATGAGTTATGATTCTAGAGGCAAATAACATAAAAAAGTTTTTTGGCAAAAATGAAGTTTTAAAAGATATTTCCTTTAATGTAAAGGAAGGCGAAGTAATTTGTATTATCGGACCATCAGGATCAGGAAAGAGCACGTTATTGCGCTGTTTAAATCGTTTGGAAGAAATACAAGCAGGAACGATTCAAATCCTCGGTGAAGAAATTACCGCCATGAAAAACATCAATAGCCTGCGAAAAGAAATCGGCATGGTATTTCAACTTTTTAATTTATTTCCAAATTATACAGTACTTGGTAATATAACCATGGCACCAATTTTATTGAATAAAATGAGTAAAAAAGAGGCTGAAAAAAAAGCTCTTGATCTCCTTGAACAAGTCGGGCTAACCGATTTTAAAGATGTATATCCTGCTACTTTATCCGGCGGACAAAAGCAGCGTGTCGCCATTGCCAGAGCTTTGGAAATGGGACCCAAAATCATGCTATTTGATGAACCAACGAGTGCACTTGATCCAGAAATGGTCGGTGAAGTATTGAAAGTTATGAAAGATTTGGCCCAAGCTGGTATGACCATGGTCGTTGTAACCCATGAAATGGGTTTTGCTCGTGAAGTCGCTGACCGAGTCATCTTTATGGATGGTGGATATATTGTCGAAGAAAACACCCCAAAAGAACTATTTAGCAATCCTCAAAGCAAACGCTGCCAAGCTTTTTTGTCCAGCGTCTTACATCCAGCGGGTCTGGAAGCATAAGCCTCTGTCTGACCACACATCCGGCAGCAGCTTCTAAAATAAAGAGTGCAATAGTTAAATCGATCCTTTTCTTTCGATTTAACTATTGCACTCTTTTATTGCTACGAAAACTATGTGAATCATAACACGTATAAGGGGCTTTTCACGCTTACTATAGCTTGCTTCGCTTCACTTTGCCAACAATTCTTTATCTATTCTTTCTCCCAAACATCAACAAGTAAAAATTTATAAATTTTTATTGTATCATAAACACCATGGTTAATGCAAGTATAAAATTTGACAAAATAGAAAAAATATTATATACTAGATTATAGACAGAGTGACCTACACTATACTGATCTAAATCATATATTCGTGAACCGCTTTGGGCATACAACGATTACGTGTAAGAGACTTCGTACTCATTATCACATATCCGTATTCACCATCGCGGTCTTTTGTTGTCTAAAAACAAAAAGGTCTGTCGCATATCATAATTGCAATGCAATAAAAAAGTATAATTACAGCTCACTTATTGTTAAATGCAAAAAAGTATTCGCAATATTCAGAATTAATAAAACTTTGCTTTTTTACATTGTAATCAATACAGTAATTTTCCATACTATATTTCAGAAAAACTGAATCGATTTAAAGAACAGGCGGTGCAAACTGTGGAAAAACGAAATGAGTATTTAAAAAAACTTGAAGAAAAACTTGCTGACTACGATTTAAAAATAGCGGAAATCAAGTTTAAAGTTGCAGAAGTTCATGATGACATGAAAACAGAGTATTTATCGCAAATAGAAAACCTGGAAGAAAAGCGCGATGAATTAATCGTAAATTATGATCAACTCAAACAATCGACCGGAAATGCTTGGACAGATATAAAAACAGGAACAGAAAAAGCTTGGCTGGGTCTTGAAAAATCTATTGAAAAAGCAATAACTCGTTTTAAGTAGACTAAAATTGTATCTGCCACGAAAAGGATGGTGGTATAGATGATGTAAAGTTCTTTATAAACAAAAACAAATAAAAGATAAAATATATTATCGAGGAGATTTTTTATGAAAAAACATATACTGATTTTATTAGGTGCCTTATTCGCATTATTTTTGATGGTTCCAGCAGGTTTTGCTCAAGAAAAGACCCCGGAAATAAATGATTACCAGTGGGCTTTTTCTTCCGATCAAACCAATTATTATTTTGGCAATAAAAAAATGTCATATGCACTTGACGAGCATGGAAAGATTGATAAAAAGCGTTTGCTCTTTTCCACCATCATGACCTATGAACCACCAAAGCCACAGACGATTATCACCGAACGTGAAGCCCGTGGTCAAAAGTTATCTGGCTACGCTAACTTCCATGGCATCATCGAAGTCAGAGAAATCGACTTGGCTAAGCAAACCGTTTGGATTCGTAATCACAAAGATATAGATACAGCATTTGATATTTTAGCATCAGAAAATTCTGATCAACTTTATGATCTTAAAGTTTTACCAAAAGATCAGCCTGAATATATTTTTGCACAACAAATTATCGATTATGCCGCAAAACATAAAGATGATTTAAAAGATAACACCAAGGCTATGCAAAAAGAACTAAAAGCTGCTCAAAAAGCTGCCGCTAAAGATAAAGATAGCAATAAATAAGCACAAGTTCTAGCATAACGAAAAAAGTTTGAGTCGAAGCAATCGCTTCAGCTCAAACTTTTTTTAAATCGTGTACCAGTATTATCCCGACTGAATTTTTCTTTTACGGAATATAAATTAATTGTGCCAGCGAAGGTTTATTCTCCTTCATAAAAAATGCTTTTAAGTTTTGCAGTGAGTCAAATAGTTGGGTAAATTTAAGTCTGAGCCAAAAATGCATGAATGTATGCGTTCCTCCACCAAAGACGGGAATCCTATTCAATGAATATAACGTTGAACTAGTTGTGTCGCGCCCCAGATCGATCGTAAAAGCCGCACGATAGCCAGCCGCTTTCGTAAAATCGATCACATGTTGATTATAAAAACCGCACGGATAGGCCAAATACTGAATTTTTTTTCCCAGTCGCCATTCCAATGCTTGTTTGGATTTTTCTAACTGATCCTGTAGTTCCGTATCAGACGCCGCTTTGGTTAAATCCAAATGGCTCATCGTGTGCCCCTCAAAGTTAATGCCGCCTTGCTCCATCTCATGAATTTCATCCCATGTCAAATACCGGTCATAGGTATTAACAAAATCAGAAATCAGAAATATGGTTGCACCTAAATGATATTTCTGCAAAATCGGATATGCATTGATATAATTATCCTTATAACCATCATCAAACGTAATCAAAATTGATTTTGCCGGAACCTCTTTATTATATTGCAAATAATCAGCGAGTTCATCGGGGGTAATAGACGTGTACCCTTCTTTCGCCAAATATTTCATTTGTGCTTCAAATTCACCGCTGCTGAGCGTTAATGAATTATGATCCTGATCATTGATTTGATGATAATTCAACACCGGAATGCCTTGAAAATAGTTTAACGAAATGTAAAATGCACTGCAAACTAAAATAAAGAACAATAAAATGATTTTCCAGACAACTTTTTTTGTAGGTAAAAACAGAATAACACAGCCCCTTTTGAAAAACTAAACCCCACTAAACGATTGACTAAAACAATAATCACCATTCAAACGTGAAATTATATATAGTATACTACAAATCACTGAATTTTTGCTGAATCCAGCAAAGAAACATTTCATTTTTCATATATTCTAAGAAATACCAAATAACTTTCAAATTGATTTCAAATATACGTCTAGTAATATTGTATGTAAAAATTAATGAGGAGTGTTTTTATGACGAAGAAAATGTATTGTATATTGGTCTTGGGTCTAGCATTAACGCTATCTGCCAGCTTTTCAATTTGTAGTGCCCAAACTGTTGCCCCACTACCAGCACAAGACGAACAACTGCCGCAAAATGATAAACCACCTAGCACCAGTGAAAAAGACATTGCCAGTTTCACTGGTGCCTATAATCTAGACGGTAAAAAAAAATCATCAAAAGCGGAAACCATCACTGCTACAAGGGCTGATGAAAATACCGTGTTCTTACGAAATAAAGCTACACTCACTATGATAGATGCGGTTTTAAATAAAACCGGTGATACAAGCGATACAGATCGCAGCAATTTTAATGGACAGAATGCAATTTTTCTTGCCACCGGCAACAGTAATGCAATACTCAACAATTCTATGTTGAATTCCTCAAGCGAAGGCTCCAATGCAATTTTCGCTACTGGTTCAGCCACGAAAATCTCAGTAAACAACGTAAAAATTCATACTACGGGCAATTCCTCACGCGGATTGGATGCGACCTACGCTGGTACAATTTCCGCTAACAATATCGATATCACAACAGCAGGCGCACACAGTGCTGCACTAGCAACCGATCGCGGTGAAGGAACCCTTGCCGTAACGAAAGCTGTTTTAGCAACATCTGGTGAAGGCAGCCCTTGTATCTACTCGACTGGGAATATCACATTAAATGAAGGGGTCGGTATAGCAACAAACAGCGAATGTGCTGTTGTCGAAGGAAAGAATTCAATTACTCTGACCAACACAGCTTTAAGCGGCTCCTCCAAACGTGGTGTAATGCTTTATCAGAGCTTTTCCGGTGATGCCAATAAAGGCATTGCTCGATTCACTGCTAAAGACTCAAAACTGACAGCAAATGCCACTGGTCCAATGTTTTATATTACAAATACAACCGCTGAAGCCACACTGGAAAATACAGAACTCAGCTTTAACGGCAATATATTAATCCAAGCCACAAGTGACAAATGGGGCACACAAGATTCAAATGGCGGTGATTTTACATTCACAGGCATCCACCAAAAACTTACTGGCAATGTCCTTGCCAACAACTTAAGCAGCATCAGCTTGAATCTCACGCAAAACACTGATTTTAGCGGTGCCATCAATCCAGACAATACCGCAAAAGCAATTACCATAAATCTCGATGCGACGTCGACTTGGAATATAACTGAAGACTCCTACGTAACAAAACTGATTGACGCCGACCAAACATTGAAGAATATAAACACAAATGGTCATACTGTTTATTATAAAGTGACCGATCCTGCAAATGCTGCACTTAGTGGACAAACCCATAACTTCCCGAATGGCGGCAAAATCGTACCGATTAACTAGATTTTTACATTGTATTCCTCAAAAGCTTCTGATATCTTTCAGAAGCTTTTTTGCTGTGGATAACTTAGTTAAATATCAAATATTCTCGAGTTATACACAGGGTCACTGTGTTTATCCTCTGTTTTCTGTGTATAACTTGTATTTATTTAAAAGTTTCAAGCCATAACAAGAAAACTTCTTGTTCTTTTCACGCTAAACTTTACAAAAAAACGTCACAGCCTGTTTACAAACTTACATAAAATACAGTAAAATTGCAGGAGGGTGTTTTTATTTGTCGAATGAATGTAATTTGTAGAGATTTACAAAAGAACACTTTGTAGCATGGAAGGATGGTAATAATGATAAAAAAAGCAGCAAAAAAATTACTCTGTATCGGTTTGACAGCAATGACTGCAGCCGTTATTTTATCTGGTTGTGGTAATTCGGATGCAACAAATGGAGCCGCTGGTAAAAAATCAGCAAAAGTAGGTATTGTCCAACTTGTAGAACATAACGCTCTCGATGCAGCCAACAAAGGTTTCGTCGATGGGCTTGCATCAAAAGGATATAAAGAAGGCGAAAACATTTCCTTTGACCGCCAAAATGCCCAGGCTGATCAATCCAATCTGCAAAACATCGCACAGCGTTTTGTAAATGATAAGGTTGACTTAATCTGTGCAATCGCCACACCAGCAGCCCAGACAGTAGCAAACCTTACAAAAGACATTCCAATTACAGCAACAGCAGTCACTGATTATGAACAGGCAAAGCTGGTTGCCAGCAATGCTGAGCCCAAAGGCAACGTAACAGGAACTACGGATATGAATCCGATTAAAGAACAAATCGATCTTTTACTTAAACTCGTGCCGAACGCAAAAACGATTGGTACGGTCTATTCTTCCAGTGAAGTAAATTCTCAGACACAAATAACTATTATGAAAGCCTATGCCGAATCAAAGGGTCTTACAGTCATCGAATCAACTGTCTCAACAGTCAATGACATACAACAGGCAACACAAAGTCTAGTTGGCAAAGTAGACGCCATCTACGAACCAACTGACAATGTAATCGCATCGGCTATGCCGACACTCGTATCCATTACAAATCCGGCAAAAATACCAGTAATCTGTGGTGAACCAAATATGGTCAAAGCCGGTGGTTTAGCAACTTACGGTGTTGATTATTATAAATTAGGCTTCCAGACAGGTGAAATGGCTGCAGACATTCTATCCGGCAAATCAAAGCCAGCCAACATGCCTATCCAGTCAGCAAAAGAAATGCAAGTCACTATCAATGAGGGCAACGCCCAAGTACTTGGCATCACAATTCCACAGGAATTATTAAATGGTGCTGATCTTGTAAAATAATTTTTCGCAATGATCGCGAAGGGTTCCTCGTCATGAGGATACCCTTCGCTATTTTTTAAATACGAAACTCAAGGAGGATCTATCATGTTGGATTTACTCATCCCGACAATATCACAAGGCCTATTATGGTCTATTTTAGCTCTTGGCGTATATCTGACATTTCGTGTCCTCGATATCGCAGACCTCACCGTAGAAGGTAGTTTTCCACTGGGAGCAGCTGTTGCCGCCGCAATGCTGGTTGGCGGTTTCACGCCTTTCACTGCGATTTTTTGTGCCGGTATTGCTGGTATGCTGGCAGGCATAATCACAGGTATCCTTCATACAAAACTCAAAATACCGGCCCTGCTTGCAGGCATCTTGACCATGATCGCTTTATATTCTGTTAATCTCAGAATTATGGGTAAAGCCAACTTGTCTTTGCTGCGGATTGATACCATCTTTTCTTTATTTAGCAGTTACGGACTCGATGCACAGACAATTGTACTTTTAGTTGGCATCATCAGCACTCTTTTTTATATGCTTCTCATGTATTGGTTTTTCGGTACGGAAATCGGTTCGGCCATTCGCGCCACCGGTTTTAATGTGCAAATGATTCGTGCCAATGGCGTTAATACTGATTTTACAATCATCCTTGGACTTCTACTCAGCAATGGACTCGTCGCTGTTTCAGGAGCACTCGTCGCTCAAAGCAATGGCTTTGCCGACGTCGGCATGGGAGTTGGCACTATTGTCATTGGACTTGCTTCTGTCATTATCGGTGAAGTGCTTTTTGGTACACGCAGTTTCAGAAACTGTTTGATTTCCGTTGTTTTAGGCTCTATTATTTATCGCATTGTCATTGCACTGGTTTTGCAGTTAGGGATGCCGCCAAACGATTTGAAATTATTCACGGCAATTTTGGTTGCACTCGCACTTTCCATGCCACTGTTCAAAAACAAATGGAATGAACAGAAACGAAGGGGTGTAAAATATGCTAAAAATTGAACATATAACAAAAACCTTTAATCCTGGTACGATCAATGAAAAATATGCCTTAGAAGATCTGAGTCTCCATCTCACCCCGGGTGAATTCGTAACCGTAATTGGTGGTAATGGTGCTGGAAAATCAACTCTTATGAACTCAATTGCCGGTGCATTTTTTGTCGATGAGGGAAAAATCACGATTGATGGTCATGACATAACAAATGTCTCTGAGCATAAACGGGCCAAATTTATTGGACGCGTTTTTCAGGACCCAATGATGGGAACGGCCGCAGGAATGATGATCGAAGAAAACTTAGCGATTGCCTCACGTCGTGGTAAAATCCCCACCCTTCATTGGGGTTCACGCAAAGAAGACCACAACCAGTTTATCGAAATGTTAAAAGAATTAAACCTCGGTCTCGAAAATCGCTTAACCAATAAAGTTGGTCTATTATCGGGCGGACAAAGGCAAGCTTTAACACTTTTGATGGCAACGATGGGTAAACCAAAATTATTGCTATTAGATGAACATACTGCCGCTCTTGATCCTAAAACTGCTGAAAAAGTGCTGGAACTAACCAATAAAATTGTCAACCGGCACAAGCTTACCACTCTTATGATTACGCACAACATGCGCGATGCTTTACGCTTTGGCGGGCGCTTGATTATGCTGCACAACGGAAAACTGATTATCGACGTGGCAGGCGAAGCCAAAAAAAATCTAAACATCCAAGATTTGCTTAAAATGTTTGAAAAAGCAAGCGGTGATGCACTCGCTAATGATCGGATGCTGCTTGGTTAACCGCTGTTTTTTAATAGGCAGGGACAGCTCTGTTGATAAATTTCCCAGCTTGTTGTATAATTTTCCTAGTGGTTTTGCGGTTACGAATTACTAGAAAACTAAGTAGCCACAAAAATTTGAAAGGAAGAATGTTCATGAAACAATTTTACACTGGCGCATTGTGTCTCGCTGTAATTCTCTCAATCAGTATCGCTGCAGCCCCGTCTGCCTTTGCAGCAGCACCACCAACATCTACCCCAAAAGAAACAACTATTAAAGCAACTGCATCGGTGCCACAAAAATTATCGATTGCCTATTATACTGTGCAAGTCAACGGGCAAGATCTTGATCTCGATGGTACAAATATCTATACGAAAGGAACCACGATTTTGGTTCCCTTGCGAAAAAGTGCTGAAGCTTTAGGATTCACACTGACATGGAATCCTACAACAAAATCAACAGATCTCGATAATGGAACCATAAAGACCAGTATTACCGTTGGTTCCAATTCGTATGCTTATACAAGCAGTAAAGCAATCGGCATGAGTGCACCAACGACGCTTGGTTCGGCACCGATGATTATCGGTGGCAATACATATATCCCGGTTACACTTTATAATATTCTCTATAACGACCCGGGAAGCATTCAAATAACGGATACAAGCCTCAATATAAAAAGCCCTTCTGTGGCTACAAAAGCAAGCACAGTAACAGCTGCAACTAAACCAGCTTTATAAAAAAAATAGTAATACAAAAAAGTACCTGTAGATTAGAAACCACAACAACGTGTTTCAGCTACAGGTACTTTTTTGTATTATAACGGAAAATACATGATCTTGCCTAAAATTGTTTTTTAGTCACTAACGCTGCTCTATATACTAGCAATGGAGCACAACATTGGTTCTATGAATTAAGTAATTAAATAAACTCTTGACCTTAGCCTCTTTTACTTCATTAATAGGTCTTTAGTCTGTACAGCGGGGTGTTTTATTTATGTATAGTATAGTATAATATATATACAGTTTTCTTATACTATATCATATTATTGAAATATTCATTTTATTTTACAATATGATAAGCCCATGTTGTCATCTAAAAATATAGGACTATTTTAATACAAGGGGGTTGCACTTATGAAAATAAAAACGATTAAAACAAAATTTCTCCTTTTTCTTTTACCTTTATTCCTGATAAATTTCATTATCTTATCAGGAATCAGTTATTATCTCGCCCAGACTTATTTAGAAGCGAGTTCTATCGAGACAGCTGAAACCCTTGGCAATGAATATGCCGCAGAGGTTTCCAACGAAATATCCGCTCGTTTGATTCATCTTGAAGATATCGCCGCCTCGAAAGATAGCAAATCGCTCAATGAGCCTTTAGTCCTGAAAAATTTAAACACAGAAAAAAGTCGTCGGGCGAATTACACAACACTTTTTTTTGTAAATCTCAAAGACACTGGAGTTGATTATGGAATTACCGCTGAAGGAAAACATTTTGATTATAAACAGCGCTCTTATACCCCTGTAATTCAAAAGACTCAACAATCCTATGTGTCCGAACCGAACATTTCCGCTTCAACAGGAGAATTATCCATCATGCTCGTAACACCGATAAAAAACAATGAAAAAATGGATGGATTTATCGGTGCCACTTTATCTACAGATTTATTATCGAAATCAATTGAAAATATAAAATTTCAAAAAACGGGATATGGCTACATCATCGATAATACCGGACTCGTAATTGCCAATCAAAAAGATCCCAGTGTAGCCGGTAAACTCAAACTGCAGGATACCCCACTGAACGCAATCTATCAAACTGTAATGACAAGTGGAAAGCAGCAGCAAGCTACGTATCAAAATGCACTAGATAACACAACGCACACGGCAATCCTTACGCCAATTGAACTTGCTGGAAATCGCTGGGTCATGGTAATCACTGCGCCGACGAGTGAAATCAATGCCAACGCTGGAACTTTGGCTAAGGTAATGACTGGTGTTTCAATCTTTTTCCTACTTCTAGCCAGTTTGCTCATTTTTTATTTTGCAAAAAAAATGACCACCCCAATACAAAAAATACGCGATGCCTGTGCATTATTAGGGAAAGGCGATTTACGTGAACATGCGTTAGATACAAACTCCGAAGATGAAGTTGGTCAAATGGCACAAGACTTTCACAAAATGCGACAAACGATCGGAAAGCTCATCGTTAATGTACAATCACAAGCGGAACAAGTTGCCGCCTCCAGCGAAGAGCTGACTGCCGGTGCGCACCAAGCTTCCGAAGCTGCTGAGCACGTTGCCACCTCTATCACCCAAATTGCCGAAGGCGCTGATCAACAGTCTACGCTCGCTAAAAATTCCGATCAGGCAGCACGTGAAATGTCTGATGAGACCATTCACATTTCACAAAAAACAACGGCAATCCAATCTATTACGCAAAATGCCAGTCAGGAAGTAACCACTGGGCGCAACGAAATTGCTAAAGTAGTAGAGCAAATGGCTTTAATTGAAAGTGGTTCGCAAAATGTCGAACATTCTGTAACCGAGCTAGCCGCTTGTTCCAAGGAAATCAGCACGATCGTCGATTTAATATCCAACATTGCCGGACAAACAAATTTATTAGCATTAAATGCTGCAATTGAAGCCGCTCGCGCTGGTGAACAAGGTCGTGGTTTCGCTGTTGTAGCTGAAGAAGTTCGAAAACTTGCCGAAGGATCACGTCAGGCATCCGAACAAATTGGTACACTCGTGAAGCGCAATGAACAAGATATGCAAAATGCGATACTAGCCACACAAGCTAGTGCACAAGGGGTAAAATTCGGTATGACTGCTGTCAGTTCAGCCGATGAAACGTTCAAAAACATCGTACTTGCTATTGATAAATTGGCTAGTGAAATAACAGAAGTTGCTCAAGCCATTGATTCTATGAGCCAGAAATGCACCACCGTGATGCAGTCAATTTCCATAATCGACAATGTCAGCAACAAAAATGCCGAAGAGTCCCAAAGTGTATCCGCTGCCACAGAACAGCAAGCTGCCTCAATGCGTGAAATTGCCGATGCCAGCCATGGTCTAGCTGAACTTGCAACAGCATTACAAAGTGAAGCATCAAAGTTTAAAGTTTAAAATTACACAAAAAACAGCAGTAAAAGCTATTTGCTTACTGCTGTTTTTTTATTTACACTTGAAATTTCTTCTCATATCCTTTAGGATACTTTATAATACTATATATAGCGAATTAAAGATTATTGGGGCTATAGAACGAACTAACCGCTGCCTCTTTCTGGCAGACTCCTAAACAGAGCCAAATTCTTTAATACGTCCTATAAATAAATTTCAAATAAACTAACCCCTACAACGAAAGGATGTATACATACATGGCTAAAAATACGACCACGACCGTAGATCCGGTCAAACATCAATGCAGCTTTTGCAAAAAGACCATTACGATCAAAGATCAATATGACATGCCGATTTTTGACCCACAGACGGGGTTTTCAATTTGTAACTCCTGCATCAGAGAAATTTATCATTTTATCTCGGAAGTAGATACGAAACAAAAACAAACGGAAAAACAAAATTTTTCGGCCGAACTTGATGAAATCATCGCCCACAACAAGCCCCATAATATCAAAGAATACCTCGATGAATACATCATCAATCAAGATAAAGCAAAAAAAGTTCTGGCTGTCGCTGTATATAATCATTACAAACGCATGCGTTATGGCTACAGCAAAGACATTGACGGTGTTGAAATTGAAAAATCAAATGTTATCATGCTTGGTCCATCCGGTTGCGGTAAAACAGCGATGTTGCTTCATTTAGCCAAACTGCTGGACATCCCCTTCGCCGTAACTGATGCCTCAAGTCTAACAGAAGCCGGCTTCGTTGGTGCTGACGTGGAAGTAGCTGTACGTAACCTTTATTATGCAGCCGACAAAAGTATCGATAAAGCCGAACACGGCATCATCTACCTTGATGAATTTGATAAAATAGCCCGAAAATCTGGTATTAATAACTCAATCACCGCTGATCCCGGTCATGAAGGTGTGCAGCAAGCACTTTTAAAAATGCTGGAAGGCAGTGTCGTTGAGTTCACAGCCAGAGGTCAGCGCAAGCATCCTGAAGCACCAACGATTAAAGTAGACACAAAAAATATTTTATTTATCGTTGGCGGCGCTTTTATCGGCATTGATAAAACCATTGCTAAACGTATCCATCAAGCCGATGCTAATATAGGTTTTGGCGCGAAAGTAAAAAGCAACGCCAATAAGCCAAAATATGATGAACTCATCCATCAAGTCAGACCGGAAGATTTGATGAAATATGGCATTATCCCAGAAATATTAGGGCGTCTGCCGATTATTTGTACTCTTGAAACCTTGGATGAAGATGCTCTGCTGCGTATTTTAACGGAACCTAAAAATGCACCAATCAAGCAATACGAAAAGCTGCTTCATATGGACAACGTTGAACTTACATTCAGTGAAGATGCGTTAAGAGCCGTAGCAAAAAAAGCCATAGAGCGAAAAACCGGAGCACGTAGTCTGAAAGGTATTATTGAAGATGTCATGCTCGATATTATGTTTGACATTCCAAAGAGCAATGAACACCGCAAAGTAATCATCACCGCAGCCTGCATTAATGAGCACGCTGCACCACAGCTCACAGAAATCTCTGAATAGCCCTCCCTATAAAAATAGTAAAACCCCGTTGGCGTTAACAACCATGGGGTTTTACTATTTTTTATAATCCAGTTTCATAACAAGCTAATTTAAATGCCTTCTCCATCTCACTCATCGTTTGAAATCGATCCGCAAGTTTTAAAGTACATGCTTTATCAACCCAATGAACAATCGCTGCTGGCAGATCACCACGAAAATTCTCCAGTGGAATAAGGGGCTTACTTCCATCGAGCACCCCTGCTTCAAACGGGAATTTTCCATTTGATAAAATACCATATACAATGAGCCCCACAGAAAAACAGTCTGTTGCCAAATCCAGCTTCCCATCAAGACTCTCAGGTGATAAATATTGCAAATACTCCGTTTTTTGTGCATTTATATCAAGAACAGTATTCAGGCTAAAATCTAATAAAACTGGTTCATTCTCCAAATCAACAATAATATTAGCAGGTGTTATTTTAGCATGAATCACGGGTTCCGGCTGTTTTTGCAAATAAAGAACGACTGACAGTAGCGATGTAATCCAAAGTTTTTTTGTAACCCAGTCAATATTTTGTATAGAATTCTCCAAAATATCCGCCATTGTTTTTCCAAACAGATATTCCATCGGCAGGACACCTAATTTCCCGTTGGCAATCCAGTCAGGTCGTTCCACGCGGACAATATTGCGATGTTTGAGCTGGGATAAGCGGCGATATATATCTAATGCTAATGGCGTTTGTTCCCCATTTTTAAAGACCTTCACCGCAAAAATCTTTTTCATCGGAATAAATTCAGCCTTATAAACACGTCCCAATGACCCTTTGCCTAAATATTCTAAAATTCGATAGCGATGATCAATTACCTGTTCCGATGAAAAAGGAACTACATCATCTGTTGTCTCTATTCCTGTAAAAGAACCTGTTTTTAGAAAATCGAACTTTGACATCATCTAAATCACGCTCCATATCCATACAATGCAAACCCTTTTAATTCTTTTTACATGCTACGTATATTATATCATGATTTATCGCTTTTGCGGCAACTGCATTCCTTTTAGGGACATAAAACCTATGGAGTAAAAAAGAAACGAAACCGCTATTTTTTATCCAAAACTCTTTGTAAATCACGCATCATATGTAAATGCGTTTCATAATCGAGATCATTCGCATCATACTGCATACGTTTTTTCAATTCATCGATTTGTACCTGGATTTTTGCTCTTATTTCTGGTTTTAAACTCATATATATCATATCTCCCAATATTATTTTTCAACAACCATGTAGAACGAATTAAAAATATATGAATTTTCTTCGCTAAACAGGTTGATAAACCGAACCAATTTCTTTAATGCTTGTATATATTATAAACTTCGCCAATAACACTGTCCATAAAATTAGCCACAAATAGCAAAAATTCTGGAAGTATTTATTATTCATACAAATTCACTTTATGGTATAATTAAATAATTCAGAAAAGTACACATAAATCGAGGAGACTTTGTATGAAAATCGACTATTTTAAAAACAGTTTAGCAAAAGCACATCTAGACGAAAAGACTTGCCTTGAACGCATCAATCGCGTCAGTTTATTGCGATTTGCTGCTTTTTGCTGCATGATTGCCATCTGGGCTTTTGGTTATGACCAACAAAACTTGCTGTGTTATCTTTTAGCAATATTTTGTTTGGGGTATTTTGTATATCTAATCAAAATCCATCAAAAATTAAAAATTACACAACGTTTACTAAAAAGTCGTCAAACCGTTCTGCAACAATACCTCGATCGTTTTTCGAAAAACTGGCATGGTTTTACCGAAAATGGCAAAGAATATTTGACCGAATATACTACGCAAGCGAAAGATTTGGATCTTTTAGGAACTGCCTCACTCTACCAGTATATCTGCACCGCGTATACAGGGTATGGCAAGCAGAAATTATCGCAGGCTTTGCTTGCACCGCAAACCCCAGCAAATATAAAGAAGCGGCAGCAAGCCGTATCTGACCTTGTTTTTCAACAAGACCTATCAATTGATTTGCAAGTGCTGCTTAATCTTTTGCCAACAAAACAAGCTACCCTTGCTGACAGTGAAAAATTTCTAGCCCAAATCGAATCAACAAAATCTTATGCCGGATTCTCTTTAACTTTTTTCATTTTGCTCCTGCCTGTCCTCACGATCTTAAGTTTAGTTTTCGGAGAAGTTGGCATAGTTTCATGGCAGATAGGATTGACTTTTTTATTCGTACAATTTGCCCTTTCTGGTTTTTTTTATGGAAAAAGCACTAGTTTTCTCGCACCACTTTCTTCATTTGATCAACAATTGAAAATGTATGAGCAAATTTTTCATACGATAGAAAACGCAACCTTCACAGCACCTTTAAAAGAACTGCAAACAAGACTCACCAAAGATGGTGGTGCCTGCAAAAAAATTCGCAAATTATATATAATCAGTGAGTGTGCCAAAATGCGTGGCAACTTATTTTTTTATTTTCTTGCCAATACATTATTCCTCTGGGATTTCCAGTGTGCTTTCCATTTTACAAAATGGAAACAACATACAGCACAAGATGTACGCATTTGGCTTGATACGCTAGGCGAATTCGAATTGACTTTAAGCCTTGCCGTACTTTGCCGCATTAAAGATAATTATGTTTTTCCCCAAATAACAGATTCACAATCACCCATCCTCCATGCGGTAGATTTATCACATGTCTTATTAGAAGAAAGCTTCGCTATTGCGAATTCAATTGAAATCAATGCCATGACTGGTATTATAACGGGATCTAATATGTCTGGCAAAACAACCTTTTTACGAAGCATTGGTATCAGCAGTGTATTAGCCTATGCCGGTGGTCCTGTTTGTGCGAAATCATTTACCGTATCGCCGATGAATATTTTCACCTCTATGCGTATCGAAGATGATATTTCCAAAGGAATTTCCACTTTTTATGCAGAACTACTGCGCATTAAATCCATGGTCGATTTTAGCAAAAAACAGCAGCCGATGCTTGTTCTTATTGATGAAATATTCAAGGGTACAAATTCTGCCGATCGCATCATCGGCGCTGCACAAACAATCCGAAAATTAACGAATTCCTGGAGCATTACTTTTGTATCAACCCATGACTTCGAACTCTGCCGCCTTGCTGAATCGGAACATCTCCCAATCACGAACTATCATTTCGAAGAATATTACACCGACGATGAAATCCATTTTGATTACAAATTAAAACCTGGTCAATGTCAAACAACAAACGCCAAATATCTACTCAAAATGGCGGGAATTTTATAAAAGAATCTATCATTTGATCCACTATCTGCTATAATATTAGATAGTGGATTCTATATTATATAAGGAGATTAAATTGAATGAAATACGAAGCTAGTATTACCTCAATTGGTAACCTCGCAAGAAATTTTTTAGAAAGCAATAAAAGCATCATTATCCTGAATGAAGGTATACGCCCAAATTTAGCTGAGATGGTCGTTGCACATACAAAAGCCGAACTGAAAGAAGATATTGTCTCTGGTGATACTTTAATTTGGGGCAAACACGCTTTCATCATAACATCCGTTGGCGAAGATGCCAATAAGAACCTCCGCGATGAAGGTCATTGCACCATCGTTTTCAATGGTGACAATAACATGCCCGGTCAAATTTCCGTTAAAGGAGATATGGAACCAAGACTGCACCGCGAAGATCTGATTCAAATTAAATAGATATGGCAAAAAAAGAGCATCCATGGAGTTTTTCCAGAGATGCTCTTTTTTTGCCAACTATTCTTTTAGACATTTGGCAGCTGCCAGTTAACAGCAGTTTGTCCTGTTTGTTCAAGAAACACATTCGTTTTAGAAAATGGTCGGCTGCCAAAAAAGCCTCGATGTGCCGAAAGCGGACTTGGATGCGGTGCTTCCAAAATGAAATGATTTGGATTGGTAATCATTGCTTTTTTCTTGCGCGCTGGTGAGCCCCACAAAATAAATACTAATGGTTTTTCTCGCTCATTTAATAAAGAAATTATTTTGTCCGTAAAAGTTTCCCAGCCTGCATCATGATGTGAATTAGCCTGGTGAGCCCGAACCGTAAGGACTGTATTCAAAAGAAGAACTCCCTGCTCAGCCCAAGGTTTCAAACAGCCATTATTGGGCAGCGAACAATTTAAATCGGTTTTAAGTTCTTTGAATATATTCAGCAGTGATGGCGGTGGTTCAATCCCAGGCTGCACGGAAAAACTCAATCCATGTGCTTGTTTGGGTCCATGATACGGGTCCTGTCCTAAAATCACTACTTTCGTTTTTTGATAACTCGTATAATGAAGCGCATTAAATATATCATACACCCCGGGATATATGCTCTGCGTTTTGTATTCATGAATAAGAAATTCACGTAATTTCAGATAATATGGCAGCTTTAGTTCTTCTGATAAAAGCTCTGCCCAATCATTTTTAAAAATTTCCATATATGTCGCTCCTTATGTACGCTATCCGATACTAAGTATATTATACTAAAAAAATCGTACAATGCCAGCCAATCATAAAAGAACAAAAAATAAAATGTTGAAATACCTTTGCAGCTATTTCAACATTTATTTTTTAAAACATTGATTCTTATCTATACTAAGTTGCATTAAATATTCTTTATGGCAATCGTCAGGAATGATACCCTATATCCCATTCCCGAAATAGGTTAGCTATAATTTTTTTAGGCACTATCTATATGATGAACTTTTATTATTTTGTTACAGCATCGTAACCAACTTGAAGTGCCTGCATGTTACGATCAATTGTAGCCGGTGGTACACGCTTGGCAACTGCTTTTTTTATTGTTTCGAAGTCTACCAATTCCGTAATTTTAACAAGCGCACCAAGTGCTACAATATTCGCGAATAAAGATTTCCCTATTTTATCCACCGCAAGTTTGGTTATTGGAATCGAAATAATATTAGGGAAATCCGGTGGATTCGGTACTAGGTCTGTATCAATAACCAACGTCCCCCCCACTCCTAAATCCTTCGAATACTTATCGGCTGCAGCCTGCGTGAGTGCCAGTACCAATTCCGGCACTAGAACTTTGGGATGATATATCGGTTGATCTGAAATAATAACTTCAGCTTTCGAGGCACCACCGCGCGCTTCTGGACCATAAGACTGGGACTGCACTGCTTCTTTGCCTTCCCGCACTGCTGCCTCCGCTAAAATAATAGCCGCAGTAATAACGCCTTGACCCCCTGAACCTGACAATCTTATTTGCGCCATTATTTTACACCTCCTGCCATAGCAATAACTTCTTGATAAGCTGTCGTATATTCAACAAAATCAGCTTGATAGAATAAACCAATTGGGAATTTTCCCGCTTTTTTGTCGTCGGGCAATTTATCCCAGGCCGCCTTCATCACAGCTGTATCTCGCATCCATTTCATCATATCCGGTGCATCTCCCATTTTATTCTTACGACCAAATGCAGTCGGACATTGAACGACAGCTTCAATAAAGGAAAATCCCTTGTTGTCAAAACCAGCGGCAATCATATCCGCAAGATGTTTTACGTGAAAAGCTGTACTGCGTGCTACATACGTAGCGCCGGCAGCTTCAGCAAGATGACAGGCATCAAATGGACGATCAACTGTTCCATATGGAGCCGTCGTCGCTTTTTTGTGAAGCGGCGTCATCGGCGAAGCCTGACCACCAGTCATACCGTAAATGTGATTATTGAACATAATAACTGTTAAATCAACATTACGTCTTGCACCATGGATAAAGTGATTGCCGCCGATGGCCGTACAGTCACCATCGCCTGTAATAACAACAACATTAAGTTCAGGATTCGCCAATTTAATTCCCGTTGCAAAAGGAATGGCCCGACCATGTGCCGTATGGAGTGTATCAAAATTCATATACCCGGAAGCTCTCGATGAACAGCCAATACCAGATACAATAATCGTTTTATCTTGATCAAGATTTTTCGCTTCAATCGCCTGCACGATTGACTTCATAGCCGTACCATTTCCACATCCAGGACACCATAAATGCGGTAAACGATTTTGTCTAAAATATTTTTCGTATGATCTTTCAAGCATTATTCATCAACTCCCGCACAAAGATTTTCAATAGCTTTGACCAGTTCCTGCGGTGTAAAAATTTCAGTATTATATTTCGCCAAAAGTTTGACACGAGCACTGCCACCTGCAGCACGTTCTACTTCGCCAACCAGCTGTCCATAATTGAGTTCTGGTACAAGAATCGCGTTGACCTGTTTTGCTGTTTTTTTGATAATTTTATCAGCAAATGGCCAGATTGTCATCAAGCGAACCATTCCAACTTTCAGACCTTGCCCGCGTGCCGTGCGGACTGCTTCATATGCCGTACGAGCAGTACCGCCATAGGCCACAACTGCATACTCAGCATCTTCCATAAAAAATTCTTCAAAATGGGTAATTTCATCTTGCACATGCATGATTTTTTCATGCATACGACGGATGGAATCTTCCGTTACCTTTGGACTGCCTGATGGAAAACCTGTTTCATCGTGAATTAATCCCGTCACATGGATATGATACCCTTGCCCAAAATCAGCAACATTGGGAACCATATCTTCATCGGGGCAATATGGTTCATACCCTTCTGCTCTCGTTGTTTTAGGTAGACGCCGCGGGTAAATTTCAATATCTTTTAATTCTGGTAAAACTACTTTTTCTCGCAAATGACCCACAATTTCATCCATCAATACAATAACAGGCGTTCTGAAACGTTCGGAATAGTTGACTGCTAAAATTGTAGCATCAAAGGCTTCGCGAACTGTCCACGGTGAAAGTGCAATCATAGGATGATCACCATGTGTTCCCCAGCGTGCCTGCATCACATCACCTTGAGCTGGCGAAGTTGGTTGACCAGTAGATGGACCCACACGCTGCACATTCACAATAACAATTGGAATCTCTGCACAGGCAGCATAACCAATCAACTCTTGCTTGAGTGAAAATCCAGGACCGGATGTTGCCGTCAGGGCTTTTTGTCCAGCAAGTACCGCTCCCAAAACAACGCCCATACTGGCAATTTCATCTTCCATTTGGATAAACTTACCACCTAAGCTCGGCAATTTCTGTGCCATTGTTTCAGCAATCTCGGTAGAAGGCGTAATTGGATAGCCGCCAAAAAAACGCACACCAGCCGCCAGTGCACCTTCCGCACACGCTTCATTGCCTTGAATCAGTCTTGCTTCACTCATAATTCCACCTTCTTATCTACAAAAATCGCATAATCTGGACAGCGCAATTCACACTGACCACAAGCAATACAAGCTTCACTATCAACAACCTGAACTTTTCCTAAAAGATTGATTCCCAAAACTTTTTTCGGACAAAAGGCGACACAAATGCCACACCCCTTACACCTTACCGACTTAATCGTAATTTCGGATTTCATTCAGCTTTCCTCCCCTATGCATAAGTGAAAATAATCACCACATTGAATTTATATAAAATTCATTCATGAGTTCACTAATTACAATAATAACAAATATACAAAAAAAAATCCATCATCTTTGTACATTTATTCTTTAATCATCCAAGTATACAATACAATTATACAAAGACAGAATAATTATGCAAAAAAACAATGATAAAAAGAGATGGCAGGTGCTTTGCACCTGCCATCTCTTCATTGAAACACACAGTAACTTATAAACTTTTATATAAGTATTCTTTTATTGCGTCGCCATCTTCCATTTTCATAATGGCATCAAGCGTTGCTTTTGCTTTGGTAAATGTAACCGAACGAATCTTATCTTTAACTTTTGGAATTGATGGTGCACTCATACTAAGTTCATTAATCCCCATAGCCATTAAGATAACAGCTGCATATGGATCACTAGCCATTTCACCGCACATCCCAGCCCAAATACCATTATCGCGTGCTGCTTTAATCGTCATTTGGATTAAGTTAAGTACTGCCGGATTGAAATGATTATACAAATAACTTACATTGTGATTTACACGATCAACGGCAAGCGTATATTGTACCAAATCATTGGTCCCTATACTGAAAAAGTCAACATGTTTTGCCAGCATTGATGCCATAACAGCAGCGGCTGGTGTTTCTACCATAATGCCAAGCTGAACATTATTAGAGAAGGCTTTTTCTTCATGAGCAAGCTCTATTTTTGCCTGTTCGATGAGTTCTTTCACTTGCTTAATTTCAGAAACATTAATAACCATTGGAAGCATAATTGCTGCTTTACCATAAACACCTGCACGTAAGATCGCTTTCAGCTGCGGCATAAACAAATCGCGTCTTTGCAAACTGATTCGAATGGCGCGCCAGCCAAGAAACGGATTATCTTCTTTTGGTATTTCAAGATAAGCCAATGGCTTATCTCCACCAATATCCATGGTGCGGATAACACAAAGATTGCCTTTACATTTTTCTACAGCTTCTTTATATGTTTTAAACTGATCTTCTTCCGTTGGGATATTCTGACGTCCCATAAACACAAATTCAGAACGGAACAAACCAACACCTTCGCAACCATAGGTAAGGGCACTTTCCACATCCATATGGGTTCCAATATTAGCCATTAGCTCTACACGAACTCCATCGGTAGTTTCAGCTGGAAGCGGTGCAAGTTTCGCATAATACGCTTTGATTTCCGATTGTTTTTGCATTTTTTCTTTATAGGAAGTGATCATATCTTCCGTTGGTGAAATAATAATTTCACCAGTTTCACCATCAAGTAAAACGTAATCACCATCTTTGATTACGTCCACGCGTTCACCCAGTCCAACCACCGTAGCAATCGCACGAGCTTTTGCAATGATAACAGCATGGCAAGTAGTACTGCCTTGACCTAAAATAACGCCAGCAATTTTTTCAGTTGGAATATTGGCAATAACTGATGGTTCAATTTCGTTACCGCAAAGAATAACCGCCGCTGCACCAAGTTCAGGCTCTTTTACACCTAAAATATATTTTGCAATGCGTTTACAAACATCGCGAATATCAACAGCGCGTTCACGAAAATAGGCATCATCCATACGTTCGAACATTGCAGCGGATTCTTCAGCAGCCGCGAGAACAGCACGAGGTGCTGAACCAAATTCTTCGACTTTGCTTTTCATGGAATCTTCCATCATTGGATCTTGAGCCATCATACGATGCGCTTCCATAATAGCTGCCTGTTCCGGCATATTTCTTTCCTGTAATGTTTTCACATTTTTCTGTAAAATCTCAGTAACCGCCTGCAGTGCTTTTTCAACTTTTGCAATTTCGGCATTTTTGCTTTCTGGTTTATAATCGGCTAAATACCCATCGATATTCTGTCCGACAAGCAAAATTTTACCAATTGCAATTCCAGAAATAACACCTTTTCCACGTAAAACTTCTGGCATTTCCTGGGTCCTCCTCTTCTTGATTATTCTTCACCGAATTTTGAATTTACTAAGTCTTTCAAAGTAGTTACTGCTTTATCTGCATCGTCGCCTTCAGCACTGATAATAACTTCTGTACCATTTACAAGACCCATGCTCATAATCATAAGAATGCTTTTTGCATCAACAGTTTTACCTTTTGCAGTTAATTTTATTTTAGATTTGAATTTTGTAGCTGCCTGTACTAATATCGATGCTGGACGTGCATGAATACCTGCTTTGTTGCTGATGATTACTTTTTGTTCCATAATTAAAATCCCCATTCATTTTTTATTTAGATCTCACATAGACAACCGTCTAATTGAAAATCAACATTAATAGATTCGACAACTAGACGTTTGTTTCCCTGCTTTCACTAACAAAAATAACTATTTCTATGATAAAAAATCACTTTGTTTTCTGTAAGTACAAGCCGTTATATATTATTGCAAGTATCGTGCCAACTTTAATTAAAATAGATTTCAGGTAATTTAGTTACACTATTTCGAGTAATTAAGCACAGTTACTTAATAATAATGTAATAAATTTTTTAATTTTGAATTTTGCAAAAATTAAATCGTTTCACACCATAGTAAAAAGTATCAGATATTAGTGTTTCTTTGATACTTTTTACTATATCTTGGTATTTTTTACCATGGTAATTTATATCAACCCATACTTTCTGGCTTTTGCTGCAACTGTTTTATGTGTTAATTTCAACATTTTTCCGGCTGCATTAAAACTTCCGCACTTTTTAAGAGCATTGCCAATGATTTGTTTTTCATACTCTTCCCACGGCAACACTGCATCAAATGCAAAGCTTTTTACTTGTTTAATAACAGCTTCACCAGTGATATAGGATGGCAGGTGTTCAATTTCAATAAAATCAGAATCCATCAACGTAATGACCCGTTCAATAATATTTTCGAGTTCTCTGACATTACCTGGCCATTTATAAGACATGAGAACCTCTAGAGCTGCTGCCGTGACGCCTTTAATATGTTTGTGATTTTGCAGATTGATTTTATTGACAAAATGTTCAGCGAGCAATGGTATATCTTCTACCCGTTCACGTAATGCTGGCAAAAAAAGAGGAATAACATTAAGGCGATAATATAAATCATCGCGAAAGGTTCCTTGCCGCACCATATCTTCCAAATTTCGGTTCGTTGCCGCAATAATCCGAACATCTACTTTTACCGTTGTTTCACCACCGACACGGTCAAATTCTCGTTGTTGCAGTGCCCGCAAAAGTTTCACCTGCATATTTTTATCCATTTCCCCAATTTCATCGAGAAAAATAGTTCCATTATTCGCTAGTTCAAATTTGCCCAATTTTCGTTTTACAGCTCCTGTAAATGCACCTTTTTCATGACCAAAAAGTTCTGATTCCAATAATGTTGATGGAATAGCACCACAATTCACACGAATAAAGGGTCCTTTACGGCGCGTACTTGCATAATGTATCCCTTCAGCAACGAGTTCTTTACCTGTACCACTTTCGCCACGAATCAACACCGTAGCACTGCCAGCAGCTGCTTTTGATGCCATAGCAAGCACATCAACAACACGACCACTGCGCCCAATATAATTTGCAAATGCTTTGCCCATTTTTTTTGTTCGCAAGAGTTCCTGTTCCAGATATTCTGCTTTCGCTGACATTTGATTTAATTTTTCCATCAAAGTTTGAACTTCTGTAATGTTTTTGATAACAGATACAACCCCAGATATTTCACCATCCACAAAAATTGGATTTACGTTAGCCACAATGGTTGTACCATCTTTCTTATGGCTGAGACTGCCAATGCGGGCAACACCTGTTTTTAAAACATTTGCCCGATTCCCATTCGGTGCTACTACATAGACATTTTCACCAATCACCATGTCTTCCGTTTTATGAACAATCCGTAAATAAGATGGATTGACATAGGTAACTTCACCAGTTTTATCGACAACACAAATTCCATCCTGCACTGCCTCCAAGATCAATTGCAACCGTTCCTGCATCAGCGCATTTTCATGTAGCAATCGATCTACTTCGTGAAGTTCCCCTGGTGTCTGAACCATAAAATCCCCTTCAAGGAACATCACCATTGCCAAAACAGCTTCTTCTCTGTTGTCACCTTCCGCCGATACAAAAACAGAATCACCATTATTTATTTTCAGGGCAATCAGCATCATAAGACTGCGCATCTCAATTCGTTGACTATGTTCACTGCGCAAATAAATTTTACAGGCATATTTTTCGTAAAGTTCATGCGATTTTTGTACAATCATTGCCGCAACGCGGGCATGGACTCCACTTTCATAATGAATGATTGCTTCTTTTTCAAACAGCATACTTTCAGCTTCTTTCTCTTTCGATAAAACAGATATCATTACTATTATACTTGATAAAAAAAATCCTGACTATGCCTGAAAAATCAATTATTTTTTTGTTACTAAAAAAACAGGCAAAAATAGTGTATAATATTAAAATATCAGTAAAAGCTGCAAAAAACTATTGGATTATTTAGAAAAGTTACAGGATTTTTATTAATTTTGTCGAATTGAAAAACCTTGAATACAAATTTAATGTCGGTAGTATTATATAGTTGTAAGTTTTCCTGTAAAATTATGTTTGTAAACGAATCATCTATACATCTTAATGTAGAATAAATTCAGAAATTATGGTGATGTGAATGAATTTCATGATGATTACACTTGTCGTAATGCTGATCAGCGTATTGGTGATTTTTAAAACCACCAATCATTTTGGTTTACAGCTAAAGTTTAAGCCTTTATTGCTGTGTGCGTTTTGTGCATTTGGCGTAAATATCATCACGCTTTCAGTCTCCTCTTATTTAACGTTTTCTCATTTGATTTTTATTTTTTTTGCAGTGCTGCTTTCTGCTTGTGCTGTGACGTTTTATAATGAGAAATTAACGCTACGAAGTGATTCCGGCACGTTAAATAAGTGTAGCAATGTCGGCATAACGCCGATTGTCAAAGAATATAGTCCTGTATGTACGAAAACAGCATTCGCGGAAAGATCAACTATTGCAACAGCTGATCCACCACCCATTATTCCATTTGCATTTGCAAATCTTACAGTTGAAGACCCTGATTTGAATCAGTATATTACCGAAATACCCGATGAACTTGCGGCTGTGGAATGGTCTCAAGTTGATGAAGGTCTCGACACTGCAAGACCAATCGTGCAGGAAAATTTATCAAAAAGTAAATATAACCTGCCCGCTCTTATTAAGGTAACAATTCAAGAACAAATTAAAGCCAATATAGAAAAATGTAAACTAGCTGAATTAGAGACTTCCCTGCAACAGCTGACTTCTTTGGATTCGCTGCTTGATTATGCTTACACACAACACACACAGCATAATTATTCAATTGCTATTGCAGCGTTTCAAAAAGCCTTACATAAATACCGCACTGACAGCTATGCACCTTTTATCATTATTGAATTAGGAAACATCTATAAAAGCATCGGTTCTTACGATGAGGCACTTGCTATTTATGCAAAAGCATTTACCTTACCTGCAGTTTCAGTCGATAACGTAGTGAAAGAAAATTTTCAAATGAATATTGATTATCTACGTATCATAAAAGTGATTCTAATTCGACATAATTGTTTTAAAACACCATTTAGTCAAATCCCACAAAACATTATGCAGAAAATTGAAATGACGTTCCAAGATGAACACAAAAAAAACAGGCATTATAATAACTAGGAGGACGATTCATGAAAAAAAGTGTAGAAATTTTAGGTTTACCCATTATCAGCATTACCGAAGGTCGTGAGCTCGGCATTAGTAAATCCTTATTAATGGATGCACCAAATGGGCGCGTCTCAGCATTAATTATCGAAGATGAAGACTGGTATCGCGGGGTCAAACTATTACCTTACGAATCCGTCATTGCCATTGGTGACGATGCGATCACCATTATTAGCAGTGAAAATATTTTAAAATTAAATGAAGCTACTGAATATGAACCTTTACTGGATGCTAACGTCCGTGTAATCGGTACAAAAGCAATTACAAAATCTGGTAGTATCCAAGGTAAAGTGACCGAAATATTTATTGATGATGATGGACGAATCGCAAAATGCGAAATCAATACCGAACATCCTGAAACCGCTGGCGAACTAAAAGAAATAACCGCCGATCAAGTATCCATTTTTGGTAAACAGGTTACAATTATTGACAGTAAAGTACCTGAAAAAGGCACAAAACTAGTTGGTACAGAAAAAAAAACTGAACTGAGCAAAACAGAAACAAAATCAACCGAAAAAATCGAATCTGCTGCATCCGTTGAAGTGTCCACCCCACTCGTACCAGAACCAGAAAAAAAACCTATTGTACCAGAAAAACCAGCTGAAACGATAAAACCGGAAGCAGAACCTGCTAAATCAAATGCTGATAATAAAGCAGCGGAAGAAAGACATCGCCGTTTTCTACTCGGCAAAAAAGCAGGTCGCCGCATTACAACGGATAACGGCATTGTGATTGTCGAATCTGGTGCAGACATTACCGAAGAAGTATTGCAGAAAGCAAAATTGGCAAATAAATTTGTTGAACTTTCCATGAATGTGCAATAAAGCGTATTACATGATAAGCCCCTGCTGATTCACGCAGGGGCTTTCTGCTTAATAATGCGTAAAGGGAGGACTTTGTATTTTTCTAAAAAAGTTTAATCTATCGAAACGTCAAACCATGATTCTGCTTTTTTTTAGCATCATCCTTGTTTTTTCTACGATCTCCATACTCACCTCCGCTCTCGTCTTAATAAATTCAAACCGCATCAGCTATGGGATAAGCGTAAATGATGTACCACTTAGTGGACTTAGTAAAGAAGCAGCACGGGAAAAATTAAAACAAACCTATGCAAAAACGACCGAAGCATCGGAACTTGTACAATTAGACTACCAAGACCAATCTTGGCACATCCATCCCCAAGATATTGATTTTAAGATTGATATCAATGCTACCGTTGATAAAGCCTATGCCATTGGTCGTAATGAAAATATACTTCAAGGGTTCATCGACCGTGCTGGCAGTGCTATCAATGGGAAAGAACTACCTGCCACTGTGAGCTATGATGAAGACAAATTAAAAACGATCTTAATAAATATAGCAAAAAAAACAGATCATCCCAGTAAAAATGCGGAGTGCAATCTCAGTGAAAAAGGAGAACTTCTAATTACCCCTGAAGTTCTCGGTCAAATTCTGCCAGTTGATGAAGTTGCCGATGACCTCAAAAAATTCATTACTACATTGGATTTGCCAAAATCCATACGGTTAACCTTAGCTGAATCGCCTCCACGAATAACAGCCGATGATTTAAAAGGAATTGACACCATACTCAGTTCCTATTCAACTCAGTTCAACAACGGCAACTATAATCGCAGTGAAAATATTCGTATTGCTGCTGCAAGCCTGAATCATATGCTCAGCCAGCCAGACGAAACCACCTCATTCAATGCTTTGACAGGGCTTCGTCTAGCTGAATCGGGCTATCAGGAAGCACCTGTTTTGATTGATGGGAAATCAGTCCCCGATATCGGTGGTGGCGTCTGTCAGGTAAGTTCTACATTATACAATGCCGTTTTATTAGCTAATTTAAAATCAGTTGAACGCACTTCCCATTTTTATCCATCCGCTTATGTTCCAATGGGGCTTGATGCTACTGTTGCGGATCATCTGCTTGATTTCAAATTTCAAAACAGTTTGAAGCATCCAATCTACCTGATCACTCAAGTCAGCAATGGAACACTATCGATTTACATAGCTGGTAATCATGAAGATTTTAGTCCTTATAAAATCAGCTTACAGTCAACAATCGATAAGACCACCCCGCCACCAATTACATTCAACTACGATAAAACACTGCCAACAGGACGGCGGATCACTGTTGACAGCGGCAAAACAGGATATACGGTATCCGCTTATCGACTCAAACTGCAAAACGGGCAGGAAATAGAACGTGAGCTTTTGCATACGGATACCTATTCACCAGAAAACAAAGTTATTCTTATTGGCACAAGATAAAATATACAGAAAAAACCAGCTAATGCAAATCATTCAGCTGGTTTTTTTATGTAATGATTTTTTTGAAAAGCATATTCGACCTTAAAGAAATTGCCTGCATAGCAAGCGTCAAAATATAGATTACGATAACAATAACATAAAAATCGGAATTGTCACAATGGATAGCAGTGTACTCGCTGAAACAACCACCGTTGCATATTCTGTATCCGTCTTATAAAAACTCGATAAAACGACAATTTGTATCATTGCCGGTAACGATGCCATAATTACAAACACTTTATACATGAGTACTGGAATTGGGATAAAATACGCAACCGCCATGATACTGAGAGGACTAATAACAAAACGTCCCAATAATACCCAGAGCAAATCTCTATTCAAACGAATTTTTTTTAAATTCATACCATATAATGTTATTCCGATCAAAATCAAGGCCAGCGGAGTTGTCATATTTCCTAAATATTGCACAGCATTTAAAATAAAATCAGGAAGCTGAATATTTAACAAAATAAGTATAACTGCTGTTAAAAAGCCGATAATCGGTCCAGAAAAAATCCGTTTTAGTGTTGAACGACTAAATAATTTGACTTTTGCCTGCCCAGAATCTCCGCTTAAGGCATAATTACCAATCGTCCAAAAAAATGTCGTATTCGCAAAAAAATACAGCAAAGTATAGGGTATGGCTTTTTCACCAAAAAGTGCTAAAGTTACTGGCAATCCAATAAAAATAGAATTTGATGTCGTAAATGCTGCATGGAAGATACCTATATGTTTTTTATTGATATGCAGCAGTCTGCCTAAAAATAAACTCAAGCCAAAACAAATGATCATCGAAATCAACGGCACGAGAGCACCATAAACTAAATGTATCAGTTCATCACGATGAAAAGCATGCACTAAACTATAAAGTAAAAACAAGGGTAACGAAACATAATTTACCAATTTAGGTATAATCGCTGTTGTTTCCGGGGTAAACCATTTTTTATATGCCAAGACATACCCAACCAGCCCCATAAAAATAAGTGTCAAAACGCCTTCAACTGCCTGTATTAAAACCATTGTACCCCTGCTTTCTTTTCCCACCACTATATTTTACATATAAAAAATTATACATTCTTTTATATCGTTATAGCATTTTCTCTTATTGAGCAACGCCTAAAAGCGAAAAAATCCCATCATATATTTCACCACAAAAAGAAAAAAAGTTAAACCCTGCTGGAGCAGACTGATCTGCCAGCAAAGCAATCCGGTTCACTTCTTGACCATCATACAGTATAGAAATATAGCCTACGACCGTACCCTGTTTCACTGGTGCCTTTACATAGCGATCAGGCTTGCTGTTAACTGAAAAACGACTAAAGTCATTCGCTGATATTGGATACAGGATATCCTCTTTAGGACGTGCTGTAATTTGATAATTTTTCCCGCCATGCACTCGAATGTTCTGTACAACTTCATCTTTAGCAAAAGCTCGTACCATTTTCACATTGTTAAATCCATAATCAAGCAGCTTCGTTGCTTCTATAAATCGTTTATCATCCGCTGCATGCATAACAACAGCAATCAGGTTAACTCCATTACGCTCAGCCGAAGCGACCAAGCACTCTCCAGCCGCCTCCGTATAACCTGTTTTCATCCCATTTGCACCAGGATATACACCTAAAAGTTCATTGGTATTTTCAAATTTTATTTTTTTAGCAGGAGGGAATTTCCATTGAATTTCTTTTTCTTTTGTCCCAACAATTTGACGAAAAATTGCATTTTTGTAACCATATGCTGCAATACGCGCCAAATCATGTGCCGTTGAATAATGTTCTGAATCCGGCAATCCACTAGAATTAGAAAAATGTGTATTTTTTGCACCAATAGACTGTGCTTTTTCTGTCATGTATGCAGCATAATCCTGCACAGAGCCAGCCAAATAATCAGCGACAGCCACAGTAGCATCATTACCCGATGCCAGCATCATCCCCGTCACAAGGTCTCTCAGTTTAAGCTGATCATTCGTCTCCAAATGCATTGAAGAGCCTTCTGTAGCTGCCGCTTGAGCATCTACGGTAATTGTATCATCAAGATTCGCATTTTCAATAGCCAAAAGCAGCGTCATCATTTTCGTTGTACTGGCCGGATATTGCCTAGACTCCGCATTGTTTTCATAAATCACTTTACCCGTTGAAGCTTCAATCAAAATCATCGATGCCGCCGTCATATCATCTAATGCCTGAGGATTCTCCTCGGCAAAAACAGTTGTCATCATTGAAAAACAAAATATCACAATTAAAAATATTCCCTGTAAAAAACGCACTTCTATATCCCCTTATCCTATCGCCAAACATTCTCATAAATGTCATTCTACCACTCCTTGTAAACTCCTGCAAACATTAGAAAAGCGAAGCATGACGGCAGATTGCCATTGCTTCGCTTTTTGCATTGTGCTTTATGGATTTATCGTGATTTTGCGGGGGGCAAATTCACTGTAAACTGGTTATCAAATACTTTAGACAGCAGCAAAAGCCTGTGCTAAATCATCAATGATATCATCAATATGTTCCGTACCAATCGAAAGACGGACCGTGTTTGGCTTGATATCACTGGCCAAAAGTTCTTCACTGCTCATCTGTGAATGTGTGGTACTGGCTGGATGAATAACCAGCGATTTCACATCAGCCACATTGGCGAGCAAAGAGAATATTTTCAAATGATCGATAAAGTCTTGCGCTTCTTTTTCTCCGCCTTTGATTTCAAAGGTAAAAATAGAAATGCCGCCATTCGGAAAATATTTTTTATAAAGTTCATGATCTGGATGTGAACTTTGCACTGGATGATTTACTCTCTCAACTTTAGGATGTTTGCTTAAAAAATCAACTACTTTGAGAGAATTTTCAACATGACGTTCCACACGCAATGATAACGTTTCGACACCCTGTAATAATAAAAATGCATTAAACGGTGAAAGAGTTGCGCCTGTATCTCTAAGAAGCAGTGTCCTAATATAAACAACATACGCTGGTGCTCCTACATCTTTAGCAAAACTCAAACCATGATAACTTACATTTGGTTCAACCAAATGCGGGAATTTACCGGAGCCGATCCAGTCAAATTTGCCACTGTCAACAATAATACCACCAAGCGTGGTACCATGACCACCAATGAATTTCGTTGCCGAATGAACAACAATATCTGCACCATATTCAAAAGGTCTTAATTGATATGGTGTAGCAAAAGTGCTGTCAACAACAAGTGGAATTTTATGTTTATGAGCGATTGCAGCTACGGCTGCAATATCGATTAAATTTGCATTCGGGTTGCCAATGGACTCAATAACTACGGCTCTTGTATTTTCTTTGATTGCATCTTCAAATACCTGCACACCTTTTGTTGGATCAACAAAAGTGGTCTCGATACCACGATCTGGAAATGTATGCTCAAACAAATTATAAGTACCACCATAAATTGTTGTAGCCGCAACGATGTGCTGACCATTATGAGCTAAGGCTTGCAATGCATATGTAACAGCAGCAGCCCCCGATGCGACAGCAAGTGCTGCCACGCCGCCTTCAAGAGCAGCAATTCGTTTTTCCAGTACATCTTCGGTAGGATTCGTAAGACGTCCATAAACATTGCCTGCGTCCCTTAATCCGAAACGATCGGCGGCATGCTTTGAATTATGGAACACATAAGATGTCGTCTGATAAATCGGTACGGCTCTCGCATCCGTTGTCGGATCTGCTTCTTCTTGACCTACATGTAATTGCAGTGTTTCAAACTTGTACTTTTTTTCTTCACTCATAATAATCTGCCCCTTTTCCTAATTATATGCTGGATATTTTCTAGTAATAACATTGACTATATTTCCTTAAACATATATGACTAATATGTTTACAATTATATAGTTCGTTTAAATATATGTCAATAGTATTTGTAAAAAATTTTTCATTCTATTCTTATTTTATGCGCATTTGTTTTTAATTTAAATGTTTCCATGGAAAAAATTGGCACAGTTTTCACTGTACCAATTTTCAATCAATCTGTTTTTCTTTATTTTTCTTTACACGGAACCATGCCGCATACATAGTAGGCAAAACCAGTAAAGTAAGAATGGTTGCAATGAACAAGCCGCTGGCGATCGCTACTGCCATAGGTCCCCAAAAAGTATTGCGAATTAAGGGAATCATACCTAAGATAGCCGCTGCTGCTGTAAGCATGATTGGCCGAAATCGCAAAACTGCCGAGTCAATAATGGCATTCCATTGGTCCTCACCATCCGCAATATGTTTTTGGATCTGATCAATGAGAATTACCGCATTCCGGATAATCATGCCACTCAATGCCAAAATTCCAAGTTCAGCCACAAACCCCATAGCTTGGTTTGTGACGAGCATACCGATACTTACACCGATAAGCCCTAAAGGAGCTGTCATAAGTGTCAAGAACATCAAGGACATACTTCTAAGCTGGAACATCAACAATGTTATGATCGTAATAAGCATAATTGGAATTGGCACCATAAGGAATTTCATGGAATCATTACTATTCGCTAAAGCACCATCAACATCGATTGAATAGCCTATCGGCAGGTCTGCACGAATGGACTGTGTTGCTGCATAGACCTTCTGCGTTTCATCATTGGCTGTACCGGAAATAATATTCGCGCGAATGGTAATAGTCGGTTCTAGATTACGCCGCCAAATTAAACCATCTTCCGCATCATAGGTTATTTTAGCAATCTGTTCCAGTGGCACATAACCACCTTTACCAAGATAGATTGGCATATCTTTAACTTTTGATAAGTCTGAACGGTCATCATCTTTTAGTTTAAAAACAATATCAAGCGTTCTGTCTTTTTCATAGTACTCCGCCACAGATGCTCCAGAGAGCTGCGTATATAAGGTTTTTGATAAATCTTGTCCCGTAATGCCAAGATTACGAAGTTTATCCTGATCCACTGCGAGATGCATCACCTTACTTTTTTCATTCCAGTCATAATTGATCTGCTCAATATTAGGATTTTGCGCCATCTGTGCGCTAACTTTGCCGGCGATTTCACGAACTTTTTCATGATCATAGCCAGAAACCCGCAGCATGATTGGGTAAGCTGCCGGTGGACCAGTTTGAATGAATTTTATATTGCCACGAACATTTGGAAACTTGGTATCAAGTTGTTCATTGATTTTCGCAGTAAGTGCCTTACGTGACTCAACATCTTTCGACACAACAATAAATTGTGCATAATTGTCCGCTGGCAAAACAGGTTCTGTCGTGAGCACAAAGCGTGGCGCACCTTCACCTACATAATATGAATAATTTTTGATATCACCAGTTTCCTGGTCGAGAAAATCAGCAAAGCGTTTTGCCTCGTTTTCCGTTGACTTGATTGATGACCCTTCCGGTAACGTCATTTCAACAATAATTTCCGGACGCAGGGACGGTGGAAAAAACTCTTGTTTGATAAACTGCATCATGTAAACAGATATACAAAAAATTACCACCGTCGCCCCAAGGATCAGTTTACGATGATCCAAACACCAAATGAGAATTTTTTTAAATATTTTATAGAATTTACTTTGATAAGGGTCAATCTTGCCATCTTCTTTTTTATGAACCTTAACTTTAATGAGTTTATAGCCAAATAGTGGTGCCACCATAACTGATACTACCCAAGAAATGAGCAACGCTACACCGATAACCGGAAACAATGCTTTTGTAAACTCAGCTGCCATTCCCTTCGAAAAAGCCACTGGTATAAAGCCCGCACAAGTAATCAGGGTACCGGTTAGCATTGGCATCGCCGTTGCTGAATAAGCATAACAGGCTGCACTAAAACGATCACAGCCTTCTTCCAGCTTTACGCTCATCATTTCAACCGCAATAATAGCATCATCAACCAAAAGTCCCAAAGCAATAATCAAGGCTCCCAGCGATACTTTCTGCAAATCAATTGACATAATCTGCATGGCACAAAAAACACCTGTCAGGACCAGTGGTATACAACAAGCTACGACAAGCCCAGTACGCCAGCCAAGACTCAAAAAGCTGACTGCTAAGACAATAATAATTGCTTCTCGCAGCGTACTGATAAAATCACTAATAGCTTCTTTAACAACAAGCGGCTGGTCTGAAACCTGATTGATTTCCAATCCCAATGGCAAATCTTTTTTAACATTCGCAACAATATTGTTTAAGTTGTCGCCAAGCGTCAAAATATTGCCGCCTGATTCCATGGACACTGCAATCCCGACTGCTTCCTGTCCATTATAAAACATTTTCGGATCAGCCGGTTCGCTATAACGTCGTTCCACCGTTGCAATATCTGCCAAACGAAAAGTTTTACCATTGCCCCGAATCGGTAAATTACGGATCGCTTCAATATCATCAAACATGCCTGTAACACGCATATAGACATTATCCGTTGATGTTTCGATCATCCCCGCAGGTGTCATTGCATTCTGTGTTTTTACAACATTTGCAATCGTATTGGCATCAATACCAAGCTCAGCCAATTTACTATTGGCAACTTCGATATAAACTTTTTCTGATTGTTCACCCACAAGCTCTACTTTTTTTACATTGGGCACTTGCATCAAAAGTCGGCGAATTTTTTCTGCCTGCTGCCGCATTTCTTCGTATGAATATCCATCCGCGGTCACAGCATAAATCGAACCATACACATCATCAAATCGATCATTAAAATAAGGACCTGATACACCATCTGGTAAATCTTGTTTCATATCGTTGACAAGATTGCGAACTTCCATCCAAGTAGGTCGAATCTTATCGGAATCGATATCTTGACGCAAATTCACATAGATGACCGATGAACCAGCCCGTGAATAACTTTTTACATAATCAAGCCCTGGCGTATCTTGTAATTTTTTTTCAATTTTATCTGTAATCTGTTCTTCCATTTGCGAAGCAGTTGCCCCCGGCCATGCAACATTGACAACCATTTGCCTGATAACAAAGTCCGGATCTTCCATACGACCAAGTTTCATATACGAAAAAATCCCCATGACAAATATAACAATAATGAAATACCAGACAAGTGTCTTGTTGTTTAATGAAATTTCACTTAAATTGAATTTTTTCATTGGTCATCACCCGACATTACTCGAACTTCTTGATTGTCTCTTAATTTATGCACCCCAGCAATCACAACAACATCTTTATTTTTGAGACCTGACGTCACCTTCACCTGATTATCACCAAATGCTTCCACGGTGATATTTGTCAAATGGACGACGGAGTCATCGCCAACCACCCAAACTTGCGGCTGTTCACCCGTCTGGTAAATTGCTGATAGCGGCAATAAAAATAAATAATTACTATCTGCCCCTGTCACACTAACTGCATTCACACTCGCCGTCATCCCTAGCTGAACGCCTTCCGGTGGATCTACAAGGCTGATACGAACTTTATAAGTACGAGATACACTATCTGCCATAGGTGATACTTCGCGGACTTTCCCCTGCAGCTGCAAATTATTCATAGCCCAAAAATCAACCGTAACATCTTTGCCGTTGGTCATATCCTGAACGCGATTTTCCGGTACATTGATTTCAACTTCAAGTTCCTTCGTTTTTATGAGTGTAAGCACACTCTGTCCAGATGCTACGACCTGTCCCACTTCTCCATTTAAAGCTGAGATGACTCCATCACCATCAGCGAGCAAATTCGTATACCCAAGCGAATTGCTGTTTTGCGCATATCGTGCCTGTGCCTGCTGATAATCGGCTGCCGCAGCATCATAAGAGGTTTGATATTGATCCATTGCGGCTGCACTGATTGCCATATCATTATAGAGCTGCTGATACCTTGCAAGATTGGCCTGCGCTAAATTAAGCTTAGCCCGTGCTGCTTCGACTTGGGCTGCACTCATATTAACACTTTGTGTAACATCTTGCGCATCAATGCTCATAAGTATATCACCAGCCTTCACACGACTGCCAAGCTGCACATTTCGTGCAATGATCTTACCGCCAACCTGAAAAGCCAGATTGCTTTCATAGCGACCACGTACTTCACCAGAATAAGTCGATGCTTCAGCCCCGCTTCCCAATGAAACAGTCTGTGTTTTCACCATAGGTGTCACCGCTTCTTCTGCTTTTTTTCCACAACCCGAAAACAATATAACAACCACCAAAGCAATCAGCCACAAAGAATTATATTTCTTTTGCATAAAAATCTCCTTTCAAATCTATTATCCAATATGAAATCAATTCCCACTTTTAGAATAAATAATATAGTCTTTCGCAATAGAAAAAGATTAAATTTTATTTAAGTCAGCACTATAGGCTTTTTGCGATAGATGATGGAGTCCCTGCAAAATAATTTCTACTGTTTTCGGATCTAGTCCCGCACTCAAAAAATCAATCCAGCGACAAACTACATCACGCAGGAATTCTTCCTGTTCATTTCCCTTTTCTGTTGTATAAATTCGTTTTATCCGCTTATCCAGTTCATCTTGTACGCGTCGTACATAGCCTTTTGCTTCCAACGATTTAATCGTGCGTGCAACGACAGCTTTATCAACGAACATCAACCCGGCCATGTCCTCCTGACTTACACCCTCATGCTCATAAAGATTCAATATCAATACATATTCCGAAAATGTAATATCTAACGGTTCACAAACTTTCACAATATACGCTTGCGAACGACGATTCAATATACCAAACCAACGACTTGCATTTCTATAATCCATAGCTTCCTCCCAATATAGTTGATTACATCAACTATATTGTAACAAATAATGCAGCAATTTACAATCATTTATGAAAAAAACAACCGCTGAAGCAGATGCTTCAGCGGTTTACCAGCAAATAATTATACAGTCTGCGTCCAACTAAATTCTTTTTGTGAAAGTTTGCAAATAGCTTGATAGAGCACGTCTGTCGCTGCTACAATATGTTCCATTGACACAAATTCAGCCGGATTATGGCTAATGCCGCCTTTACATGGAATAAAAATCATTCCCGTCGGAGCAAAAGCAGCAATATGCATCGCATCATGTCCGGCACCGCTTGGCAATTTCATATAGGAATAGTCTGTTGCTTTACAGATATCTATTAAAACATCCTGCACTATTTCCTGAATAATAACAGGTTTTTCATTGACGATTGTTTTTATATGAACTGGAAGATCTCGCCGTGCGGCAATTTCTTTTATCCTTGGCAAGAGCAGCTCAACCATATGAGCTTTCGCGCTCATAGACGTGCTGCGAATATCAACCCCAAGTTCAACACGCCCTGGTATTACATTCATGACACCAGGTGAAACTTGAATCGCCCCCACAGTACCAACAAGCTGTCCTTTGGCTTCTTTAGCCAGTTTCTCGACAAGCAAAATAATTTCGGCTGCCGCACATAAACCATCATGTCGCAAATACATCGGTGTGGCTCCTGAATGGTCTGCATCACCTGACAATATTACCTTCAAACGAGTCGGTGCAGCAATACCTGTAACGATCCCAATTTGTTTACCGGCCGCTTCTAATAATTTACCTTGCTCAATATGGATTTCAATAAAAGATTTAATTTTTCCAGTATATTTTGCTGTATCAAGCAAAGCAGGGTCAAGCCCCCGGTAACGCAGCATATCAGCAAGAGAAATCCCCATATCATCAACCAAAGTATCCAATTCAGGAATGGTTAGCGTACCACAAAAAGCCCTGCTGCCAAGATTTGCCGCACCAAAACGACTAGACTCTTCTGCCATAAAAACAACAACTTCTAAAGGATTTTCATTCACAAAGTTATTTTCATTGAGCCAATTAATTACCTCAATGGATGCCAAAACACCCATAACACCATCAAAATTTCCACCCTTGGGAACACTGTCAATATGAGAACCAAACATGACTACATCCGCCGCAGGATCTGAGCCTTCACGCCGACCGATTAGATTGCCAAAAGAATCGCTGCGAACAACCAGACCAGCCTTTTTCATCAAACCGATAACGAACTCACGCGCTCGCCAGTCTTCATCCGAAAAAGCCAGCCGTGTGATGCCGTCTTCCGTATCCGTAAATTCTTTCATAGCATTAAAATTATGCAATAATCTTTCTTGTGATAACATATCCATACCCCTTTTCCTTTGCCAAAATGCGCTTGTTGCCCAACTTATATGGTAATAAAAAATACATCCTATTTATATTATTTACACAAAAGAACATTTTCCCGGTCTTTAAGTAGTGGCTTATTCTTGTATCATAGCACATCTATATCAAAAATCACATATTGAAACCAAAAATCTTAACAGACAATTTACATTCTGATAACATGTTGTCTTGGCAAAATCGTTACAATAGAAATAGATAATAGCCTCTCGGCATTCCAGCGGTGAAAACAGAGAAATTTAATAAAAAGAACTGGAAATTGGAGACAATCAAGAGGAAGCGTATTGGTAAAAACCATTTTGCTAAAAATGGGCATAACAAATAGA
>Ga0302200_10000183_pt1 | contig 64845 bp, 55 predicted proteins | sample II_Bog_N3_1_FD_194585 | JGI IMG/M metagenome (GOLD analysis project Ga0302200, IMG submission 194585) | Peat permafrost microbial communities from Stordalen Mire near Abisko, Sweden - II_Bog_N3_1 | ecosystem: Environmental > Terrestrial > Soil > Wetlands > Peat | place: Sweden: Abisko...
CTCATCGGGGCTTCACCTCGGTGAACTCATCGGGGAATCTGAATCCACACCAGGATCTCCTATGGGATTCACGTATCTTAATGGAAACATTGTGTCCATGGGAGCCAATATACCGGTCGCAATCAACAATCTCGGACAAATTATCGGTTATAACTGGGACACCGGGGTAGGGTTTTACGCTCCCAGCAGCTCAGGGCCCTTTAAGACGTTCCCTGGATTATATGGCATCGATTACGCCTATTATGGCATCAATGACGCAGGCTGGATTATAGGAGTATCCGACGGTCAATGCGCGCTCCTCAAGCCGAATGCAAAGGGCGCCTATTCCAGTCCCATTGAATTCGATTCGCCGGCCGGCTGCAATGGCATCAACGGGCTTGGCCAGATCATAGGGTACGGGCCGGGTGTGGTTTCCGTGGAAGACGTTGTAGGGGGCGACCCCAACAATCTCGCCAACTTCTCGGAGCCCCCATGCTGGGGCAATTATTATGGCTGGAATCTCTTTATCAATAATAATGGGGAGATGGCCGCCAATTACCTGGCACTTTGTAATGGCTCTGACTTTATCCCCTTGGGCACGATCGTATACCTGGATGGACAAAACACCAATGAGGTCTTTGGCATCAACGACGACGGTCAAACGGTAACGGGGAATATTGTCCTCGACGTCTTCCCAGTTCAGCAGTGAACTGGGCCAAATCGGCGGCTGAGGCTCCAGCGCATAACACAGGCGAACTGCGGGCTCCTCCCCTCCGCAGTTCAATCCTCCGGGAATCCCCAATTGCTCTCGACTGCGTCCAACTTCGGTAGTTGGAATGGATGATTCTCGTTTGACACAGCAAGTGCAACACGATGACACCAGCCAACCCTCAATCGTGTTAATATCGCGTTCAATCTTTGGTGCTGCGACATGACAACGCTCCACAGCAGGCGGACAATTCAGGGCGGGCTTGGCAACCTTCGGCTGCTGCGCCGCCAGGCGTGGATTTGCGCATTGGCGGCGATCCTGTGCATGGCGTCGGCGAGCGGGCAGGATCAGGAAGATCCGCTGAACAAGGTTCACACAACGCCCCCGGCAACGGCCACGCCGGACACCGGCGCTCCCAAGGGTGCTGAAGCGCCGGCGGTCACGGGAACCGCATCGCTGAAGATTCGTCCCGGTGAGCGCATCAGGCTCAACGTGGATATGGTGCTGGTGCCGGTTACCATAACCGATCCCATGAATCGCCTGGTCACGGGCCTCGAAAAGGAAGACTTCCAGCTCTACGAGAACGGCGGCGAGCAGAATATTGTCAGTTTTGCCGCGGAGGACGCGCCGGTGTCGATCGGGATTATCTTCGATCTCTCCGGTTCCATGAACACCAAGCTGATTCGCGCTCGTGAGTCGATTCTGCAGTTCATCAGGACAGCAAACCCGCAGGATGAGTTTTTTGTCATCGGATTCAACGACCGGCCGGAGTTGATTGAGGACTTCACTAGTTCGGTGGAGGATATACAGGCGCGGCTTGCCACGGTTCGCAGCGGCCGTCGTACCGCGCTGCTGGACGCGATTTACTACGGCTTGACCAAGATGAAAGAGGCACGGCACGAGCGCAAAGCTCTGCTGGTGGTTTCTGACGGGGGCGACAACCGCTCGCGCTACACCGAGGGCGAATTGCGCGCCCAGGTGCGGGAGATGGACGTGGAGATGTATTCCATTGGAATATTCGACCCGTATGCCTCTACACCCGAGGAGCGGACCGGCCCGCAACTGCTGAACGACTTGAGCGATGAGACCGGCGGGCGGCTCTTCCGTGTGGACGATATTGCCGACATGGGAGACATCGCCGAGAAGATCTCAACCGAGCTGCGCAACCAATATGTGATCGGGTACCGGCCCAAGGTCCTCACCCGGGACGGCAAGTGGCGTAAAGTGAAAGTGAAGGTGAATCCTCCACAAGGGTTGCCTCCGCTGACTGTCCATGCTCGCACCGGCTACTATGCGCCTTTGCAATAACGCGGTATTCGCGGTCCTCTTGTCCGCGGCAGTGCTCCCACTGCTGGCACAGCATTCGCCCACCCCGCCTGCTGGTTCCGCCGGGACGCAGGCTCCTTACACTCAGGCCCCTCCGCTCACCGTGGATCGCGACCCGGTAAGGTCGCCGGATACCGAGCCCCCTCAAATTCAATCCACCGGACATGTGGGCAGGCAGGGCGAGGGCTACATTCTGCACACCGAAGTGGAAGAGGTGGTGTTGAATGCCACCGTGCTGGACGGCAACCGGCTGGTTCCGGACCTGAAGAAGGAAGACTTCCAGGTCTTCGAGGACGGCATCAAGCAGGCCCTCATCAGCTTCCAACACACCGACCTTCCAGTCTCGATTGCAATCGTGGTGGATAACTCAGGTTCGATGTCGAAGAAGCGTCCGTCGGTAAACAAGAGCGCGCTGGATTTGATTGAGGCGTCGAACCCGCAAGACGAGGCGTTTGTCGTGAACTTCTCCGACGAGGCATTCATCGACCAGGAATTCACTTCGGACGAGAACAAGCTGCGCGACGGGCTGAGCCACATTGAATCTAGGGGCGGGACGGCGCTCTACGATGCCGTGGTGGCCTCGGCAGACAAGCTGGTGGCGGATGCCAAGCGCTCTAAACAGGTGCTGATCCTGATTACAGATGGGGAAGACAACGCCTCGACGCTCAACCTGGAGCAGACCATCCAGCGGGTGCAACAGTTGTCCGGGCCGGAGATTTATTCCGTTGGGCTGCTGTTTGGCGACGAGATGAGCCGGGCCGAGGCGCGGCACGCAAGGCGGGCGCTGGAGATGCTTTCAGCCGAGACGGGCGGCATCGCGTATTTCCCCAAGTCCATTGAGCAGATTGACCAGATAGCCGCCGAAGTGGCCCGCGATATCAGGAACCAGTACACGCTGGGCTACCACTCCACCAGGCCGACCACCGAGCCGGGTTTCCGGCACGTGCAAGTGACAGCAGAAGCCAAAGGGACGAGCAAGCTGAATGTGCGCACCCGGACCGGGTATTTTCCGGTGGTGCGGGTGGCGAAGCAGGGTGTGGCGGCGGGCACGAAGTAAGTATCGGTTACGGACTTACAAGATCGACGCTGGCCGTCTGCATGGCTTTGATGAGAGCCTTGTCCAAGGTCGCTATCGGGAATCCTGTGCGTAATCCCAAATCCAGATAGGCGGCGTCATATGAAGTGAGCCCATACGTCAGCGCAAGTGTCCCGAGTCTGGCTGAAGTCTCGCGCGTCGCGGGATCGACGGCGATCTCCATTGACGAAAGCTTGTTGAAGACCTCTTGCAGTACATCAAATCCGAGGCGATTCCTGCGATGGGCCATTACAAGCGCATTCGATAGTTCATAAACGAAAAGTGCGGGAACTCGCATTTCCCTGGCGGCCAAGCTATCCAGAACCCATTGACCGTATTCCCGGTCCTGCTCGTCGGCTAAATACCAAGTCATAGCAAGCGATGCGTCAACGATCCAAGGCGTCACATCCGCCGCCCCTCTTCAATGAGTTCCTTGATCGTAATGCCGTTCAAAGGCAAGGCTCGGTTTTTTGCAAAATCGAGAGTCCATTCGATGGCCTCGCGATGTTTTTTCCAGCGTTCCGCCTCGGCTGCGCCTTCGCGCGCGCCGATCCCCTGCTGGATAATCTCGTCGACCGATTGAAATCGTCCGCTGGCGATCTCCTGTTCCACCAGGCGCTCGGTTTCTGCACTCAACTGAATGGCCATGGACGCCTCCGTGTCTCATAGTATGGCGCAACACGAAATGGAACGCCAATTCGGCTCCGGAACCGAGGCGGGCATCCACCTCACCCGCTTTGCCGCGATAAGCTAGAAACCAGGAGCTAGAAGCTAAAATTCAACCATGCCAGACTACAAATACTCCACTCTTGCCGTTCATGCCGGCCAGCATCCCGACCCTCTCACAGGCGCGGTGAACGTGCCTGTTTACCTTTCTTCCACCTTTGAGCTTACCGGCATCGGAACTGACCGGGGCTGGGACTACTCGCGCGCCGGAAACCCCACCCGCGATCGCCTCGAAGTGGCTCTGGCCGCGCTCGAAGGCGGCACCAGCGGACATGCGTTCACCAGCGGCATGGCGGCCATCAGCGCGTTGGTGGCCATGCTGCGCGCGGGCGACCACCTGATTTGCTCCCGCGATGTGTATGCGGGCACCGTGCGCCTGCTCGACCAGATTGTGTCGGGATACGGAATCGTCATTGAATATGTGGACACCAGCGACCTGAAGGCCGTGGAAGCGGCCATCCGGCCGTCCACAAAGCTGATCCACATTGAGTCGCCAAGCAATCCGCTCATGATTCTCACCGACATTGCCGGGGTCAGCGAGATTGCCCACGCGCACGGCGTGGAGGTGAGCGTGGACAATACGTTTCTGTCGCCGGTGCTGCAAAGCCCGCTGAAGCTGGGCGCGGATATTGTGATGCACTCGACCACCAAATACCTGAACGGCCATTCGGACGGGCTGGGCGGGGCGCTGATCGGGTCGAAGCCCGAGCACAAGGAGCGTTTCTTGCTGGTGCAGAAGGCGGCGGGCGGCATCATGTCGCCGTTCGAGTGCTTCCTGGTGCTCAGGGGCATCAAGACGCTTCCGCTCAGGGTGCGGCAGCACGAGGAGAATGGGCTGGCGGTGGCCGAGTACCTCTCGACGCATCCCAAAGTGAGCAAGTTGGCCTATCCTGGGCTGAAGAGCCATCCGCAGTACGACCTGGCCGTTCGCCAGCAAAAGGGCTTCGGCTCCATGATGAGCTTCGAGGTCGATGGGCGCGAAGCGGCTGGACGGTTCCTGAAAGCGATCAAGATTTTCTTGAGCGCCGAGTCGCTGGGCGGGGTAGAGTCGCTGGCATCGCACTCGGCCACCACAACGCATGCTTCGGTGACCGCGGAGCAACGCGCGGCCATGGGGATTAACGAAGGGCGGATCCGGCTGTCGATCGGCATCGAGGACAAGGAAGATCTGATTGCCGATCTGGAGCAGGCGCTGGAGGCGGTGTAGTGATGTGCCTCAATGTCCCACCGGCGCCGCCACGGCCTTCTTCGGCCTTTTCATCAGGAACGGCACAGGGATCAGGATCGCAGTCAGGAACACCATGATCCAAATTACGTCAACATAAGCCAGCAGGCGCGCCTGTATCTGCGCCATTCCGTATATCTGCGCGCCGGCGCGCTGCATCGCGTCCGCCGCGGCGCTGCCGCGCTGCTGCCACGCTCGGGTGAGGCCGTTGCGCAACACATCGAAGGGTCCATTGCCGGCTACGGTGTGCGCGCCCAGCATGGAGAGATGCTTCTGCGTCTGCCGAGCCAGCAGCGTAGTCACAAAGCTGATGCCCACGCTGCCGCCCAGGTTGCGCATTAGCGCGGTCAGGCCGCTCACCTCGTTGTATTTCTCCTGCGGAATACCCGCGTAACAAAGCGTGTTGATGGGGATGAACAGGAACGGCAGGCCCAGCGCGATAAACACACGCCAACTCACCGCCATGCCGAAGCTCACGTCCAGATTGATTCCGGTCATCCGAAACAGGCCGAAGGTGGTGATGATGAAACCCATGGCCACCAGCTTGCGTGGATCGAATTTGGGCGCGAGCGCGCCGGCCACCGGGAACAGAAACATCAGCGCCACTCCGCCGGATGAGACAGCCATTCCGGCCTGCCGTGCGGAGTAGCCCATGATCTCCTGAAGAAACTGCGGGATCAGCACGGTGGAGGAATACAACGACATGCCCACCACAAACATGACGAACTGCGTCATGCCCACGTTGCGCTGGGCAAACAGGCGCAGGTCGAGGATGGGATGCTCAACAGTTAGCTGGCGATAGATAAACACCGCCATCCCCACCGCGGAAATCACAAAGCAAGTGGTGATAAATCGCGAACTGAACCAGTCGTCTTCCTGGCCTTTGTCGAGCATGGTCTGCAAGGCGCCGATGGTAACCACCAGCAGCCCCAGGCCCCAGTAGTCGATCGAGAGACGGCGTTTGCGGATTGCGGCCAGGTACGGCGGGTCCTCCACCACGCGGTTGGTCAGGTAAAGCGAAATGATGCCCACCGGAATGTTGAGGAAAAAGATCCAGCGCCAACTGTATGTGTCCACAATCCATCCGCCGACGGTGGGCCCCAGAACGGGCGCCATAACCACGGCCATGCCGTACACCGCAAAGGCCATGCTGCGTTTCTCCGGCGAGAAAGTGTCGGCCAGAATCGACTGCTCGCTGGGCTGCAGGCCGCCGCCGGCCGCCCCTTGCAGCACGCGGAAGAACACCAGCAGGCCGAGTGTGGGCGCGAGGCCGCACAGCAGCGAAGCCGTGGTGAACAGGAACACGCAGGTCATGTAAAAGCGCTTGCGGCCAATGCGGTTGGCTATCCAGCCGCTGAGGGGCAGAACCACCGCGTTGGCCACCAGGTAACTGGTCAGCACCCAGGTGGCTTCGTCGCGGCTGGCCGAAAGCGAGCCGCCGATGTGCGGCATGGCTACATTGGCAATGGAGGTGTCGAGGGCCTCCATGAAGGTGGCCAAGGTTACGGTGATGGCGATGACCCACGGATTGGCGCGTGGCCGCCATGTGTCGTGAAACGAGACTGTAGCCGCCGCCAAAGGGCCAATCCTTTCTGGAAATGTTGCTTGCTCTGTCTGGGTTCTCTGTCCGGCGCCAGTGGCAACCGCTCATGGGAAGTCGCGCTGTAAATAGAGTAAAGGATGAGGGGGTGAAAAGCGGGGAGTGCTCAAATTGTGTGGCATTTTTGCAGCTTAGAGTCTTGAGACTTTGTGTCGCAAATCTAATTCCTTGTGCTATAGTTCATAGTGTCAGGCGGCAAAGTGCGGATCTTCAAGACGAAGTGGCTTGCTCGGTTTGCCAGACGCGAGAGCATAGCGGACAAGAGCCTGAGAGAGGCAATTTAGCGGGCAGAGCGGAGAATGATCGACGCCGATCTGGGTGGCGGTCTCATCAAGCAGAGAGTTGCGCGAGAAGGAAAAGGACGGTCGGGCGGCTATCGGATGATTGTCGCCTATCGGGCGAAAAAACGAGCCGTATTTCTGTTTGGATTTGCCAAGAGCGAACTGGAAAACATCACCGAGGACGAACTCCTGGTCTTTCGAGAGCTTGCCGAGAACTGGCTTCTAGCCGATCCGGTGAAGATTCGAGAAGAAACCAAGGCTGGCAACTTACGGGAGATTGAAAATGGCGAAGAAGCTTAGCAATTTGTCCGAGGCACTTCTTGAGATGGCGGGCGACCAGCGCCGCACCGGCCTCATGAATGAGGCCACCTACAAACAGATCACGATTCGCCTGCTCGGCGCACAGCCTGTCAGTACCGCCGAGCCGATTCAAGCAGAGGAAATCCGTACAATGCGCGAGCGGGCCAACCTGAGCCAGGCCGCTTTTGCACGCTATCTCAACCTGACCCCAGGCTATATCTCGCAGTTGGAGCGCGGAACCAAGCAGCCCAAAGGACCGGCGCTTGCCTTGCTCAACGTGATTCGCCGCAAGGGGTTTGAGGTAGTTCTGTAGCTGGAGCGTGCCCATTTACCGCAAGCGGTTTCGAAAGTTGAGCTGCCTGATCCCTATTCCGCCCTTATTGCTCCCGCCCCTTCTTGCGAATCTCGATATTCAGCCGCTTGATCTTCTGGTTCAGCGTTGAGAGCGGGATGTGGAACTGCTCGGCGGCGTCGGTCTGGTTGCCGTTGCAGCGCTCCAGCTTTTCGATGATGATGCGCCGCTCGATGTCCTCCAGGATGTCGAAGAGCGAGGCGTTGGGGTTGTGTTCCAGCAGGGCGTCCTGAAAGCTGCGGCCGGTAATATGGCCGGGCAGCAGGTCGGAACCGATGACCGGTCCCGATGACAGCACGACTCCGCGTTCTATCGAGTTCTCCAATTCGCGCACGTTGCCGGGCCATGAATAATCCACCAGGGCGCGCATGGCGTCCCCGGAGAGCTTGCGCGGAGGAACGTCGTTCTCAGTGGCGTAGAAATCAAGGAAATGCTGGACGAGCAGCGGAATATCTTCGCGGCGGGCGCGCAGGGGCGGCAGGTCCACGGTGATCACGTTGAGCCGGTAGAAGAGATCTTCGCGGAAGCGGCCATCGCGCACGGCCTGGCGCAGGTCGATGTTGGTAGCGGCGATGATGCGCACATCCACCTGAATTTCCTGGATGCCGCCCAGATGCATGAAGCGGCGGTCCTGAAGCACGCGCAGAATTTTGGCCTGCGTGTCCATCCCCATGGTCGCGATCTCGTCCATGAAGAGCGTGCCGCCGTTGGCCACCTCGAAAAGGCCCTTCTTCGAGGCGATGGCGGAGGTGAATGCGCCCTTGACGTGGCCGAATAGCGTGGATTCCAGCAGCTCGGAGGGCATGGCGCCCGTGTTGATGGGCACAAAGGGCTTGTCGCGGCGCGGCGAGTTGGCGTGGATCGCCTTGGCGATGAGTTCCTTCCCTGTGCCGCTTTCGCCCTGAATGAGAACAGTGGAGCGGCTGGGCGCCACCTGCGCCACCAGGTCGAACACCTTGAGCATGATCTCGCTCTTGCCCACGATATTGGCGAAGTTGTAGCGCTTCTTCAGGGCTCGTTTGAGCTGCAGGTTCTCTTCTTCGGCGCGATGGCGGGCAACGGCGGAGCGAATGTCGGCCAGCAGCTTTTCATTGTCCCAGGGCTTCTGGACAAAGTTTTCCGCGCCGGCACGAACCGCTTCCACCACATTGTCCACCGTGCCGTATGCGGTAATCATGATTACCGGCAGTTCAGGCTGGCGCTCCTTGATCTGCGGCAGCAGTTCGAGTCCGCTTTGGCCGGGCAGGGCCAAATCCAGAAGCAGCAGGTCGAAGCTTTCCAGTTCCAGAACCCGCAGCCCTTCTTCGCCGTCCACGGCCATCCTCACCGAATATCCCTCGAGCGTGAGCAGCAATTCGAGCGACTCGCGAATGGCGGCCTCGTCGTCGATGACGAGGATGCTGGCGGCGCTTGCGGCGCCGGAAGTGGCTCGCGAAGAGGCGGGCAGATTCAACGCTAATTCGACCTCAGGCATGTACGGACTTCCTTAATAAGGGAAACTCAAGATGAAAGGTTGTGCCGGCGCCGATGGCGCTTTCGACATGAATCTTGCCCGCGTGCTCCTGAATAATGCCGTAGGAGACGGAAAGTCCCAACCCGGTGCCGCGTCGGTCACCGGGCCTGGGCATGGTTTTGGTGGTAAAAAACGGGTCGTAGATGCGCTTCAGGTGCTCGGGAGCTATGCCCGAGCCGGAGTCGTTTACCAGCGCTTCGACATGGCCGTTGAACAGCGTGGCTACCCGCAGGCGGCCGCCCCCGGGCATGGCTTCCTTGGCGTTAAGCAGCAGGTTCAGAAACACCTGTTGCAGCTTGCCGGGGTTGCCTTGAATGGGAGGCAAATCCTCAGCCAGCTCCAGATCGATGAGGATCTGCGCGGTTTTGAACTGGTGCTCCAGCAGCGAGAGCGTGTCGCGGATGACCTGGTTGAGGTTGGTCGCCCGGAATTCCGTGGTCGAAGTGCGGGAGAAGTTGAGCAATCCGTTCGCAATTTCGGCGGCGCGGAAGCTCTGCTGCGTAATCTTGTCCAGCACCGGCGCCAGGCGCGCATCGCCCTTCAGTTGCTTTGAGAGCATCTGCGCGTAGGAAGAGATGACAGCCAGCGGGGTATTGATTTCATGAGCTACGCCAGCCGCTAGCAGGCCAATGGAACTGAGCTTATCGGCCTGTGAGAGCTGCGTTTCCAGCGAGACCCGCTCGGTGATGTCGTCGACTAGAATGATGCGGCCCACGGAGACAAAATCCCGCGAAAGCAGGGGAGCAATGGCGATGTTTGCAATGCGCAATTCGCCGGCGCGAGTGGTCAGCCGGAACTTATACAGGTGGTGAACGCCCTGCTCGTTCCGGAAGCCCTCCAGGGCCTCAATAAACTCAGCGGGGAAGACGGCACTCAATGCCTGTCCGATTGCCTCGCCACGGCTGAAGGCGTACATGGCCTCCATCTGCGCGTTCCAGCTCTCGATCCGGTCGTCCAGATCCAGCGCCAGAATGCCCACGTTGATGGACTCGACGATGTTCTGGTTGAACTCCTTGAGCCGCTCGAATTCGCTGATTTTCTCCTGTAGGCGGGCATACAGGCTGGCGTTCTGCAAGGCGATGCCGATGTAGCTGGCCAGCGACTCAAGCAGTTCCACGTCTTCGCTGGACAGGAAGTCGCCGCCGATGGTTCGGCCCAGGCCGATGACGGCGATGGTCCGAGACGAAGACGCGGCATCCTGTGTTCCGGATTGGGCCTGCGCAATGCGGCAAGGCAGATAGTAGTTCAGGTCGAGCAGCGCGGCGGTACGCCGCTGGTCCTCGGGCAGATGCAATGCAGCCTGCGCGTTCTCAAGGAAAATGTGCGAGTGGTCCTTGGAATGGTCGAAGTCGAGGAATCCCAGGGCGAGCCGATCTTGCTCGCTGAGTGCCTCGGCAGGCAGCCCGTGCCAGGCGGCAAGACGCAGTTGGCCCGATTCTTCCGAATTCATGAAGACGGCCACGCGCGCAACTAGCAAGGTGCGGGGCAGGCGCTCGACGATGGACTCAAGCAGCGCCTGGAGATCCGTCTCGGAACTCAGCCCGCGGCCAAAGTCAACCAGCGCCTTGCGGTAGTCGTACCGCTGCCGGTCGAAAGCCTGGTCGACCCACCCCTGAATTCTGCGCTTGAGGGGGTCGAACAGCGCGGCCGTCACCAGAATCGTGAGTACCAGGCTCCACTCTCGCACCGACTCGGGCATGTGTACATGCACAAATTCCGTGACCAGGGCGATGATGCCGAAGTATCCGCCGACCAGCAACCCGGTGGCCAGGGTGTAGGCTACGCCGCGCTTGAAGATCAGGTCGGTATCCATCAGGCGGTAGCGCACAATGGCCCAACTGAACGTAAGCGGAAGGAAGACAAGGCAGAGGGCTGCCAGATCGGAGAGCTTGCCGGGGATCAGCCCTGGGATGCTCACGTCGAAGAGGAAGGGAACGGCGTAAAACAGTGTAAAGGGGACAACTGCGAGCAGCGCGCCGCGTGTGAGCCACTTCAATTGCTGGCGTTGTAGCGGAGTGTTGGCGCGCCGGTAACTGAACACAAAGAGCGTGGCCGCAAAGACGTAGAAAGCGGCATCGTACCCTGTGCCGATCTGGTCAAGACGGTGCTTGAGCAATCCGCTTGCCTGGCGGGTCTCGATGGCCCAGATCCATAAGACGAGGAGTCCCGCTCCAGGCCCATAGACCAGCGGCAACAACCAGCGGCGGCGGATGTTCTTGAGCCGTTCCTCGGGAAAACTGAGCGCAAAGTGCAGGAAGAGTGCCGGCTGAAGCGACTCAGCCAGCACGTTGCACCAATAGACCGTCCAGTCCAGATTGCCTTCCCAACCGGGATTGCCTAACATGCCGGTGTACTTCAGCGAATAGAGCGCGAACGAGACCAGGCAAAAGAGGTAGAAGTGCGTGGCGCGGGGCGCTGTCCAGCGGCGAAATAGAACGTAAATGCCAATGGCCAGATAGATTAGGCCAATGATGCGCTCGGCCTGAAACAGGCTCCGGTCCACTGGCTCGGGAATGATCACGATGTCCAGCGGAACGCCGTCGCGAGTGATGGCGTAGGCGGCCTTTCCATAAACTTCGGTGCGGAAAAGTACGCGTTCCAGATCGGCAACCTGGGCTATCGGGACGTAGTTCGCCCTGGGGAGCAGTTCCTTCGGCTGGATACCCCGTTCCTGGTTGGGGCTGTCGCCAAGGGTATTCGCCCCGGAAAGCAAGTCTCGGTTCTGGATGCCGGCGCGCTGCGCGGGATTATCGGGCAGAACCTGCGCCCCGGTGAGCAGATCGTTTACCTGGATGCCATCACGCTGCCCGGGACTGTTGGGGAGTACTCGCTCGGCCTGCAGACCACCGGGAACCTCGCGCCACCAGACTCCGTCGTCGGGCTGAGGAAAATGGTTCTCCTGAACGAGATTCAGCGCCGCCAACGCAAAGATCGCCAGTGTGGCCAGAGCCAACAGGGTCGCCTGCAACCGGTTGAAGAGGCTCGTTTCCATGGTTGGGCACTCTTTGACGATTCTGAATCTACTTCTATTCCTTTAGTCTTGTTGCACGTTGGTTGCCATGCGCGGATGGCGCGCGGGCTTACTGAAAGAAGATTGGCAATCAGTTGACAATACGCGAGATAGTGACTCCAGGTTCCAGAAAAGGTCAACGGCCGGACGCAGGAATTCTTGGAAATGATGCAAGAAACAGTAGATGGCATACATGGAAAGGGATTCGTCTATGGGAATCGGTAGCTCTATGACGCTATGCGGGTTAATGCACAAAGATACAACAATTCTATTGTTTTTAAGCGGCGGATACCCGGAATTTGCGGTGCCAAACGGTCCGGATTCGACCCCTCAAAGCTGTCCGTAGGTGGCTTTTGGGCCGTGCTTCCGGTGGTAGTGGTGTTCGGAAACGTACAGCGGAATTGCAAAATCGGACGGCAATGTGAGGTCGGCTCCGGAGCGAAGCAGGACAGTGCGAAAAGCAAGGCGCGCAATGTATTCAAGAACATCCGCGATCTCGACCGCATGGGCCGGCGATGTTCCCCACACGAATGGGGCGTGGCCTGCAACCAGGACCCCTGGGACGGCAAGAGGGTCGAGCGCTTGAGCGCGGAATCGGCGGACGATGACGGCGCCGGTATTGCGCACGTAGGCTTCGGCGACCTCTTCGGCGGTCAGCGCATCGGTAACAGGCACGGGGCCGTGGAAATAGTCGGCGTGGGTGGTGCCGAGGCAGGGAATGGGCCGCGCGGCCTGCGCCCAGGAGGTGGCGAACTCGGAGTGCGTGTGGACCACGCCGCCGATGGACGGGAATTCCCGGTAAAGATAAGTATGTGTATCCAGGTCGCTTGAAGGGCGCAGAGTGCCCTCGACAATTTCGCCGTCAAGGTTGGTGACGACCAGGTCGGCCGGAGTGAGCGCTGCGTAGTCCACGCCGCTTGGCTTGATCACCACCAGCGGTTCGGCCCCGGTGCGATCGATGCCGCTTGCATTGCCGAAGGTGTGGGGTGCGAGGCCAAGCCGTGCGATTTCCCGGTTGGCGTGGAGAACCTGATCGCGAAGCGTGCCAAGGAGCATAGTGAAAGTTTACAGTTGTCGGTTGCCAGTTGTCAGTTAACAGTGGAAACGAATCGATGAAACATTGAAGAAGTAGAAATGGGACCATGAGGAACGCCTAACTACGGGGCAATTCCTCCCGTCAAAGCAGGGTGGACTCTTGGTCTTGATACCTTGCATTCAATTTGAAGTTGAAAGGCTCGTTCAGTCGCCGCTTCAGTGGCCGCGCCGGCTGGCGTAGACTTTTAACCAAGCCGGCAAGACCTGAGTTTCAGCAACCAAATCCACGTCGTGCGTTCAAAAAGGGAGACATTCATGGCGCCCATGCTTCTTTGGCTCATCATGTTTCTCTGCCTGATGCTCTCGGTTGTGAAGTATCTCATGGGCCTGATTCTGAGGCTTACGTTTCGCGGCTCGGGGATTCGCAAGGACTACACCTACCAGCCCAAGGTGAGCGTTCTCATGCCATGCTTCAACGAGGGGCGCGCGGTTTACCAAACCATCGAAAGCATCAGCAAGAGCAATTATCCCGCCGAAAGCTTTGAAGTTATCGCGCAGGACGACTGCTCCGTGGACGACAGTTATGAGTGGATACTGAAGGCGCAGCGCGACTTTACCAACATCTCCATCCGATCCGGGCGCAACGAATTCAACTGCGGCAAGGCGCGCACGGTGTGCAACGCGCTGGAGCACTCCACCGCGGAAGTGATCATTTCCATTGACTCGGACTGTATCTTTCACCCCGACGCGATCCGCGAACTGACCGCGTGTTTTGCCGAGCCCGGGATTGGTTCGGTGGGCGGCCGTGTGGGCGTCAGCAACCCCAACGACGGCATCATTACGGCCATTCAAACCATGATCTACTACTCGGCGTTCGAGCTATACAAGATGCCGGAGAACTGGACGCGCAGCGTGTGCTGCATCAGCGGATGCTTGTATGCGATTCGCCGTGAGCTGCTGCTTGAGCTGGAGCCGGCGATACGCGGACGCAACTGGTTTGGGATTCCCGTGAACCAGGGCGAAGACCGCTTTCTGACCCATCAAACTCTCCTTCGCGGCTACGGGACGTATATCAACAACGACGCGCTATGCTGGACCACCGTGCCGAACACGCTCTCTGTGCTATTCAAACAGCAGCTTCGCTGGCGGCGCAGCATTGTGCGCGATTTCTTTTATACAATGAGGACGCTGCCGGCTCACGTGTGGAAGCTGCATCCGAATACGGTGTTGACGCTGGTGATGCAGCCGCTGGGGGCGCTGGTTGCGCTGCTGGTGGTGATTACCATGTTGACCAGCGACCCGCTGGCCTGGGCCGGACCCACCCCGCTGGTTGTGTACCTTGGAATTGCCGCGGTGCTAAGCTGGGCAATCAAGAAATACAGCGCCAGGGAGACGCTTCAGCATCCACTTGCGTTCGGCGCGTATATCGCATGGTCGCTGGCTAGCACGCTCTTCATCACGCCCCTCGCGTTGTGCACCATGGACTCCGCGGATTGGGGAACACGGACCAAGGAGCAGGAGGTAGCCGTTGGCCATGCCGGCAGTTGAAACATCGCCCACACAGGCGAAGGCGCGCGCGCCGCGGCAAACGCTGGCGCATAAGTCGATAATTACCGTCTATCGCATCTTTGCCATCGCAGTGTTGTATGCGGTGCTGGCGGGAGTATTCTCATACGCATTTGTGATGGGATTCTACGCGCTGAACAGCACCTGGGCTGCGCCCATCATCCTGTCTTCCTACGATGAAAAAAGTCTCGACTTCATGCAGAAGCTGGTCATAAGCCGGCAGACGATTGAAGACCTGAAAGTGGACGTAACCCGCCAGCAGAGTACGCTTGCGGAGATGACCAAACAGCGGGCCGCTCTGGTTGCGCTGGAGCCGGAATTACAGACGGCGATTGTGCGGGAGCGTGTACACGACCAGCTAACCGGACCGCAACTGGCCGCGCTTGACGCGCAAAAGCAGGCCGACAACGCCAAGACGAAGGCTATGCTGGTGGAGATTCACCAGCTTGAAGCGCAGATCAAGAGCGACCTTGCCTCGGGCCTGATTACCAAGGGCGACGCAGCCGCGCAACTGGCGGCGCTGAACCAGGCCGAGGGCGCGTATACCGACAGCAAAATCGCCGACGTGCTGCTGTCGGACACAGTTTTGGATAAGATCACGATCGGGACAAAGGCGCTGGACGTGCTCGAAAAGCAGGCCGAGTTGCGATCGGAGATAGCGCAACTGGATATCACCGTAAGCGTGGCCGAAAAGCAACTGGCAGAGGATACGCGGCAGGTGGACCGGCTCAGGGATGCAATCTCGACTGCTAAACAGAGCCCCTATTATCTGAATGCATCGGGCAGCAAGCGGCTCTACTTCGCGTTTGTTCCGTATGACAACCAGGCCAACGCAAAGGCCGGCTCCGCAATTTACGATTGCTACCTGAATATGGTTCTTTGCCGGAAGGTGGGGACGGTGAAGCAGGCATTTCTTGGCGAGGAAGTTATCTCTCATCCTATCTTCAAGACCCAGGTGCGCGGCCTCACCATCCTGATGGATCTTTCGCGTCCCGAATCGGCTAAGTCGCAGACGGTATTTCTGGGGCGGAAGCCGCTGTTGTTTTAGCAAACGAATCTTAGTGCCACAGTTGTTAATGCAAAATTCCGGAGGGAGCAGGGGGTTTTAACCCCCTGAAAGCCGGCCAATTTGCTCGGCCTTTAGGCCCGGGCCTTTGCCCGTCTCCAGGAATCAAGTGAAAATACAACTGTAGAATTAGGGGTTGAAGCATGTCCTGGTGTAACTCGCACAAGGGTGTCCTGATGTTAGTGCCGGTGCTTTCGATGGCCGTGGCCTGGGTTGATGCGGCAGGCGAAAACGTCTTGTCGGACCAGCAGGCTTACTGCGCCTATGTCACCGAGCAAGCCAGGGCGCAGAGCGACTTCCTGCGTTCGCCCACAGCCCTGGGCGCATTCACTCAGCCGGAAACGGGATTGCCCCAGCAACTGGTCGCGGGCACGCAACTGAGCCTGGCGAACCTCAAGAAGGCGGGGAGAACCGAGGAGACCGCCCGCAAAAATTGCGAGCTCTACAAAACTTCGACCGCGGTTGTGCAGGTCATTCAATACGCCTTGCCCAGCATTGAGAAAAATGCGCTCCATCATCGCCTGGAGCTGATTGTCGCCGCTGATAAATCTCTGAATGACCTGACGGAAAAGACCGCGCGGATGGTGGAAGCGCAAAACATGACTCGCCCCATGCTGTGGGAGCTGAAGTCAACGAGGATCAAGCTTGAAGCGGACCAGGCCGACGCGCAATCGAAAATTGCCGCCATCTACACTCCGCCGCTGCCCGATGCGCCGCTGAAGGAGCAGGTGGCGGCAAAGCAGGCTGGCGATATGGAAGAGCAGAGGGCGCAAGCGAAGCTCACCAGGCAAAACAACTGGGATGTGGCGCTGACCGTGGGCACTCACCAGCAGATCAATCCCCTGTCGCAGGGTGTTGAACCTTACGGGGAAGTTACCGTCAGCTACAATCTTGGCAGCCACGCCATCGACAAGCACCTTGACCGCTCAGTAACCGACTTTGGCGATTGGAAAAGGGTGCAGGAGAGCGACGTTGCGCGCGGCATGGAAGTGCTGCAGGCGCAGGTTCAGGACCAGATTGCCGCACAGGAAACGAGACTGAAAGCCTTGCAGGGAGAAAACGCTGAGGTGGAGAAAAACCTGCATGAGATAGGAGACGCCGAAACCACAGCCGCGCTCGATTTCCGCAATCAACTAACTACCACCCAATTGTTGCTGGGAATTGAAATCGGAGATGCGACCTATCGTCTGGACAGTTTGCGGGAATTTCTCAAGAAGAATTTCTGATTCTCAGGGGTCCGGTCTCAATGGTATTGTCCCCGCAGTGGAGCCAGGGCGGACTGTGGCCTGGACCCTACCGTGAGCCTGGATGAGAAGTTGGCTCTGCTCGTGAATGCGCGATGACTGCCGCGGAATTGTCTCTGGACTGTAAACTTGCATCGGGTGTGCGCGTCTACCTGTGTGTATGGCAGCCAGCACAGTAACAGCCCTGGAAGCGATGTCGGGAGCCGCGGCCGATGAACTCGCCGCGCTGAAGCTGGAGACTGCCACGCAGGAATTTTCGGACATTGTTACCACGCACCGGCCGCAGATATTCCGGTTCCTGCTGGCATCGACGCGAGACGTCGATCTGGCGGAGACGCTGACCCAGGAGTGTTTCCTTAAGGCGCACCGGAACTGGTCCAGCTTCCGGGGCGAGTCCAGCGCAATGACGTGGCTGATGCGCATCGCGATCAACCTGCAGAAAGACCACTGGCGCAACCGCCGGATGCAGTTCTGGCGTCATACGCGGACCAACTCGGTGGATCTTGACGAAGCCAGCGATTGGCTGCCCAGCGGAGAGCGAACGGCCGAGCAGCGGATTCTGGCCAAAGAACAGGTGAGCCATGTTTGGCGCGCGGTAAAGGGCTTGAGTGAGAGGCAGCGGACGGTGTTCATGCTGCGCTACGTGGAAGAGCAGGAGTTGAGTGAGATTGCAAGGGCGACCGGGTTGAGCGAGGGAACGGTGAAGGCGCATCTTTCACGGGCTGTAGGAAGGGTGCGCGCGGAGCTGGGGGGCAAACGATGAGATTCATGGGCTTATTTGGAAGAGGACGGGATCGGGTGGAGTCCGGCGCGGAGTTGGACTTGGCTGGGGTGGATGAGGCGCTGGAGCTGGCTCTGAAGAACTTCAAAGAGAGCGTCGTGGCCTGGAGCGATGCCGAGCTTGGCCGGACTAGGCCCGCGGTGAAGACGGTTCGGCAGAGGAGCTGGCAGCTGGCGGCGGGATGGGCGCTGTCGGTGGCGCTGGTAGCCGGAAGCGTTTCCGGCGGGGTTTTCGACCACCATCGGCGAGTGGAGATGGCAAAGGCAGCCGCGGCGGCGCAGGCGGCCCGGCAGCAGGCGGTCGCCGAGCGGCAGGCGCGCGAAGATGATCAGGATCTGCTGGCCAAGGTGGACAGCGATGTATCGAAGGAAGTGCCGAGCGCCATGGAGCCGCTGGCTCAATTAATGGCCGAGGACGACAGCCGGTAGTTACGAAATCAGGGAGCAGTAAACCAAACACTTGAAGTTGGAGGGAAGGACAATGAGGGATTGTATGACTGATTCTGTGGGCAAGGGGATTTTGCGGGCGGCGGCGCTGGGACTGGCGATCGGGGGAGTTTTGTCGGCATCGTCGGCGCTGGCGCAGGGACCGGGCGGCGGATCGCGACCCGGTTTTGGAGAACACCAGCCACCATTTGAGAGAGCGCTTGGCGGTCAAGGGGACCATGGCCGGTGGTGGAACAATCCGAAGATGGTCGAGAAGCTGACTCTTACGGATGACCAGCGCAAGTCGATGGACTCAACGTTTCTTGCGCATCGGGAGACGCTGGTGGATCTGAGGGGGAGCCTGGAGAAGTCCGAGTTGGAATTGGAGCCGCTGATGGGCCAGGATACGCCGAACGAGACGCAGATTCTGGCACAGATCGACAAGGTGGCCCAGGCCAGGGCCGAGCTGGAGAAGGCGAATGCGCGGTTCCTGCTGGAGATACGCGGCAAGCTGACGCCGGATCAGTGGAAGCAATTGCAAGCTGATCGCGCCGCTCACGCGCTGGAGCACGGCGCCTGGGCACACGGAGCATGGAGACAAGGTGGACAAGGTCCAGGCGGTCAGGGGCCGGGTGCGCAGTTCCGTCATCCGCTCGCGCCTCCTCCGCCTGGTGCTCCCGCTCCGCCACAAAACTAAGCTTGACGGCGCGGTGGGTTGGATCGAGTTGGGAGCGGCGGTCCAACTCTAGGAAGATTCTTAGGTATAGGGTTTTTCAGGCAGAGAGCAACTGCGGTTGATAGATCAAAACCGGTGGCGGCAAGGGGCGATCCTCTTGCCGCCGATTTTTTTGCGGCGACGGCCCCGCTGTAGCAAAGCCGGACACGCGGCTGGAGCGCATTGGGACAGTTGCTGGAGCGAATTTGGACAGCGGCTGAGTGCATCTGGGACAGCGCCTGACCGGATGCGGGACAAGAGTGATGCGAGGCGCGACAGGGTGTTCCAAGGCGATGCAGAGATTTGTGACTAAAGTTATTTTGGGGCCGACCGATGAAGTGGGTGGATGCACAAAGCTCATCCGGAACAAGCGGAAGGCCTGGCGGAGAACAACACCCCCTCGGGCGGAGCACAAAAGGAAAACATCCAAGAAGGAGCGGTCCCATGGCCCTCGGAGTCTTGAATAATCTTTCGGCGATCTACGCAGAGAACAACCTGAACAACACGAACAGCAGCTTGCAGACAGTGTTGCAGCAGTTGTCGTCCGGATCGAAGATCAACTCTGGCGCGGATGACGCCGCGGGGCTGTCGCTGGTGAACGGTCTGGCGGCGAACTCTGCCGCGCTCACGCAGTCTGAGACCAATGCGACAGAGGGCGTGGGCCTGCTTCAGGTTGCCGACGGCGCTCTCTCTCAAGTAACCAGCCTGCTTGACCGGGCTGTTACGCTGGCGACCGAGGCCTCCAACGGCACACTCAACAGCACGCAGGAGGGCGCGGCCAACCAGGAGTACCAGTCGATCCTCGCCGAAGTAAACAACATTGGATCGACAACCACCTACAACCAGCAACAGGTCTTCAACGGCACCAACGTGGCCATCTACACGGGAGACTCTTCGACGGCCGGTTCGTCCCTCGACGACCTGAATATCCGCCAGCTCTCCGAGTCGAGCGTGGGCGACACCGACGGCGCGATGGCCTATGGCACCGGGAACGGCGCCAGCGGCACCAATGTGTTCGTTGACCTGTCCAACGACGGCAAGCTTGCCACCGTAAACGATAGCCTGGCCACTGCTTTGGCCACTAGCACCTCCATGCAAGTCACCTATCTGACGACCGGGCCGGCTGGCGCAACCACCACTTCCACCGCGACCATAACTGTCGGTTCTGGCACCACATACGCCGACACGGCCCAGGGGCTCATCGACGCCATCAACAATTCAGGCCTGGGCTTGAACGCGACGTTTACCACCGCGCAGCAAGCTGGAACCGCGGCTGTGGCCGATGCCGAGGCGGCGAACCTGGGCGGCAGCGGCGCCGGCGATACCGGCATCGAGATTTCGGGCAACGGCATAGGGACTGGCACCAATGGCGCTGGCGAGGTGGGCACGCTGACGGTGAGCGCGGCGGCGGACACGCTGGGCGGGACACTGACGATTGTTGGCGCTAACGGGACCAGCCATGCCGTTACGCTTGGGAGTGCGGGATCGACCGACACGATCACCAACCTCGAGAACACCATCGATACGGCCGGGTGGGGCGTTACCGCTTCGCTGAATATTGCCGGCACTGTGATGACGCTTACTTCGCCAACCTCCGCGGTAACGGTTACCGGAACCTCGGCCCTGACCGCGACCGGCGCAAACCAGACCCTGACGCTGACCGGCACGCCGACAAGCGATACGCAGTACTACAGCCAGGTCGGTATGCTTACGCTGGGGGAGACGAATCCAGCCGATCCAAGTCTCTCGACGGACACGCTGAGCGGCACCCTGACCATCGGCTCGAACACCCTCACCTTGGGTACGCCTACCACAACCGACACGTTTGCCGACCTGGAGGCGACAATCAACAGCGGCGACTACGGCGTGACCGCATCGCTCGACTCCACAGGCAAGATCATGACGTTTACGTCGACGAATTCGTCGATGGCCATCACCGGCAACCTGCTGGCCGATGCCTCGAACAATTCCCTCGGCGCAGATACCGATGAGGGAACACTGGCCCTGACCGGCAACGTGGCGAACAACGGGGTGGTGAGTTACTCAAGCTACTACAGCGAAGGCATCACAACGGCAGGCATCACCGATTCCACCACAGCTGTGAACATAGGCGGCGCGGGACCCATCAACGAGACGTACGGCGGGACCGGGAACACCGGCATCGCCATGGACACCGACCGCGCGGGCGGTGTCGCCACCATCACCTACTCCGACGCGGCCGGCGAATCGCTCAACAAGACGGATCTGCTGAACCAGACCGATGCGCAGACCGCCCTGAACGATCTCAACGTCGCCATCAGCGATGTCGCTGCGCAGGATGGCTACATCGGCGCGCAGATCAACACGCTGAACTCGATCAGCCAGGTGATGAGCACCCAGCAGGAGAATGTGGTCTCAGCCCAGAATGCGGTGCAGGCCACGGACTATGCGTCGGCTACATCGAACATGTCGAAGTACGAGATTCTCTCGCAGACAGGCATTGCTGCGCTGGCGCAGGCCAACAGCGTGCAGCAGGAAGTGACCAAGCTTTTGCAGTAACCGGCTTTTTTGAAGCAAACAGGTATAGCAGCAAACGCAACATTGCGGCAAATTCAAAGACAACCCAGGGACGGGCGGCGGCAAAGGCTAAGACCTTTGCCGCCCATTTTTTTCTGGGGAGCGCTTGAATCCTCCCGAATGCATATCGTTTGGAGCCAGGCGAGAATCGAATGTGCTGAAGTGGGATTGATGCCCAAAAGGGCTCGCCGGAGCTTTATTCACATACGACAGGCCTCCCGGAAGGCTGGTTATGGGCTAGGATGGAATCCATGAGTTCGACTGCGACGGAAACCCGAACCCTGGAGTTGGATTACACCCATGCCAAACTGGGCAGGGCAACAATTCTTCATGCCGATTGCCTCGAATGGCTTGGCCGGATTCCTGCTGGGTCGATTCATGGAATTGTCACCGACCCGCCATACGGCGTGAAGGAATACGAATTCGATCAAATTGAAAAGCGGGCAAATGGAAACGGCGGAATCTGGCGCATTCCTCCTTCATTCGACGGGGCCAATCGACAGCCGCTCCCTCGGTTTACAGCACTCAATGAGAAGGAACGAGGGCAGCTTTCGCGGTTCTTTGCGGAATGGGCGAAGGTAGCCGCTCATGCTTTGTTGCCGGGTGGACACGTTATCCTTGCCTGCAACTCCTTCCTAGCCCAGTTGGTCTACGCTGCCGTAGTTGAAGGAGGACTTGAGTTCCGAGGCCAGGTTATCAGGATTGTCCGGACGCTTCGAGGGGGAGACAGGCCGAAGAACGCCGAGGAAGAGTTTCCAGGCGTATGCTCACTTCCTCGCGGCGCGTATGAGCCTTGGGGTGTCTTTCGGAAGCCTTTGCCTCCAGGAATGACGGTGGGTGAATGCTTGCGCAGGTTCGGCACTGGGGGGCTCCGTCGGTTACCTGAAGGATTGCCTTTCTCTGACATTCTTGATATAGGACGGACTCCCAAGGTTGAACGGGAGATTGCGCCGCATCCGAGCCTGAAACCGCAGGCGCTTTTGCGAGAACTGGTTTGGTCAATCTTGCCGTTGGGAGAGGGCGTGGTTTGCGATCCGTTTATGGGGTCAGGGTCAACTATCGCCGCAGCGGAAGCCCTCGCATACCGCAGTATAGGCATTGAAAAGTACGAATCCTACTACCAACTGGCGTCTTGCGCCATCGGGCCATTGACTAGGGTTCCTGTTGAGCGCGATCAAATCGGTTTAGGGTTTGGCCTCTGATTCAGGCGCTAGGTAAATCCAATTCTTTGCCATCTTCTTGAATCCTGAAGGTAGAACGGTAGCCGTGATCGTTCGCCGGCTTGTCGGGCTCCGCCCTGCGAATTGCCAATCGGCCTTTTCCAACAGTGCTCCATAGACTGCCAAGAACCGAAATCGCGTCACGCCCTTCCCCATAGCTGCGTCTGAAGGGCGGCCGCCCTCAAACACAAAAACCATGAGCCAAACGTCCTCGGGATTGTGCCCTTGCCATCCCTTTCGATAACGGGATGCCTTAACCTCGATGCCATCAGATCCAGCATGCTGGGCTACATTTCCCAAATACTTCCCTGCCGGAAGCAAATCGGGATGGCCGTTGTGATAGCTATTCTTTGCAATCGAAGGGCAATGTTTTGGAAGATTGCTGGTGATGAACTCTCCGACAATGCTGCTGAAGTTCGCGGGCATCAGCATGTCTTCCAGTCGCGCCATCTGCTTTTTGACAAGTTCCATGTCCACTGTCCGCAGAAAGTCGGTGAAGTCCACCATCGCCCGGAAGACATGGTCCACAGAAACGCCAAACGGAATCGTTGCATTTGGGTTGCAGTCCTCAAGGGACGGCTCGATGGGAACACAAGAAGCGGGATCAAATTGGCCTTCTCCCATGATTCGCTGCTCTCCAAGTGTCCTGAAATGGCACAGTCCAAGAATGCCCCTTTGAATGGCGAGGAAGCAAGAACAAAGTTCATGGGCTCCATCGTCAATCAACAAACATGAGAGGATGCGGCCCGCAGCGGTATTATTTCCCTTATGAACTTTCAGGCAATACAGGCAGCGGTGCGCGAAGCCGGGTTCGACGGCTGGCTGTTTTACGACCATCATCATCGCGACCCCATCGGCGGTCGTATTCTGGGCCTCGACGAGAAGGCGCATATCACCCGGCGCTGGTACTACTTTGTTCCGGCCCAGGGTGAGCCGCGCAAGCTGGTGCATCGCATCGAACAGGGACGGCTGGACTCGCTGCCGGGCGAAAAGGGCCTGTACTCAAGCTGGCAGGAACTTGGCGCCGGCCTGCAGGCTATGCTGAGCGGCGCGCGTCGGCTGGCCATGCAATACAGCCCAAACAACGCTATTATGTACGTCTCCATGGTGGATGCGGGGACGGTGGAGTTTTTGCGCGAGCTGGGCAAAGAAATTGTGAGTTCCGCCGACCTGGTGAGCCAGTTTGAGGCGGTCCTGAATGAGGAGCAGGTGGCGAGCCACGCCGTGGCGCAGCGGGCCATCGATGCCATTGTGGCCGAGGGCTGGAACGAGATTGGGCGCAGGCTCAGGCCGGGCCATGGAGCCGCGGGCAAGCTGACGGAGTTCGAGATGGTTGAGTGGCTCAGCGAGGCCATGCGGCGCGAGGGCCTGGTGTGGGAGAACGGGCCCAATGTCAGCGCCAACGCCAACAGTTCCGACTCGCACTATGAGCCGACGGCCTTGAGGTCTGCGCCGATTGCCGAAGGCGATTTTGTGCTCATCGATATCTGGGGCCGGCTGGAAAAACCGGGCAGCGTCTTTTACGACATTACGTGGACCGCAGTTGTGGGGCGCACGCCATCCCAGCGGGAGCAACTGGTTTTCGAGACGGTGCGTAATGCGCGCGATGCGGCGATTCGAGCTGTGAAGCAGGCCTTTCACGATGGCCGCCCGATGTGCGGATACGAGGCCGACGATGCCGCCCGGGAGGTAATCCGCAGAGCGGGCTTTGGAGGCTTCTTCACGCACCGCACGGGCCACAACATTACGCAGGAGATTCACGGCCCCGGCGCGCACCTTGACAACCTGGAGACGCATGACGAGCGGCTGATTCTGCCGCATACGTGCTTCTCTGTCGAGCCGGGAATCTATCTGCCCGAGTTCGGCGTGCGCAGCGAAGTGAACATGCTTACAGCGCCGGGCAGGGCCTGGGTTACGGGCGCCATTCAGCGAGAGCTGGTGCGGATTTAGCGCGCCGGCTCCGTTGATCCCTTCACAACCCTGACCGTCCGGCCCATGCTTCTGTTACGGTCACAGGAGGACCATTATGGATCTCGAACCCTTTTTCAATGTGCTGGGAAAGATATGGGTCGTGGGGGAAATTCTCGTCGCTGTGCTCACCCTGACGCGCAAGGGCGAGGGCAAGATACAGGATCGCGGAACACAGGTCCTTCTTTGGGTCGTGATTATTGCGTCGAGCTGGACCGATGGATGGATGCACAAATTCTTCCCCGTCGACATGCCGGGGAGTTTTAGTTGGTTGCGGCCCGCGGCTCTTGGAATTTTGATTCTCGGTCTGGTCGTTCGTGCCGTAGCAATCTTTACGCTGGGCAAAGCCTTCAGCGCGAACGTAGCCATGCGCACCGGCCAAAAATTGCAGCGAAGCGGACTCTATAGCCTCGTCCGTCATCCTTCCTATCTCGGTCTGGAGTTGATTCTCCTCGCTTTTGGGCTTCATTCGCGCACATGGGCCTGTTTTGCCGTTTTCTTTGTTCCGCCCTCTCTGGCTGTCTTGTATCGCATCCATATTGAAGAGATTGCGCTCCGCCTCGCATTTGGAGCTGATTACGAGGAATATTGCCGTAGCACAAAGCGGCTGATTCCGGGTATCTATTGAGCGTTTATGTGCACCCATTGCTATCTGCCTAATGCGGCGACAACCGAGCCGGGCTCTCGGGTGTCTGAAGCACCCGCCGATCTGAGGTTTGCGCCAGCCACTCGATTACCCGTCCCGCTGCGGTATAGTCAAAAAGGAATGGCAACCACAGGGAACACCAATGGAGCGGCTGGTCTGGACTCGAAACAGGGGCCGAAACCTGCCACGCAACAATCCTCGAAACAGGGCGCTCAGGAAGGCTTTGTCTATCTCCCGTTGATAGCCGGCTGGCTGGTGCCGGGCGCGGGGCATTTTCTGCTGCGCAAATGGGGTCGCGGGGCGCTGCTGGCTGCGGCAATCGTGGGCATGTTCTCCATGGGAATTGCCATGCAGGGCAGAATCTACGGGGGCGCAAGCGACATTCTGGAGATGCTCGGATTGGTGGGCGACCTGGGCAACGGGCTGCTGTACATCGTCAGCCGGGTACTGGGCCTGGGCGCTGACCAGGTGCAGGTGACGACCGCCGATTATGGCTCGCGGTTCATTGTGGTGGCTGGATTGCTCAACGTGATCGCGGCCGTGGACGCACACAACCTTCGCACCGGGAGGAAGTCGTAATGTTCAAGCCCTCTCATTTTGCGGCCGTCGTTCTGTTCGCGCTGTTCGCCTCCGTCGTCTTCGGCATCACGCAGCGCGAGACTCCCAAGCGGATGATTCGCTACGGAATCTATTGTTTTGTGCTGTTTACGGGGTCGGCGGTGGCGCTTAGCTGGGTAATGTTCCTCATCGCCCGCTAGTATCCGGAATTTAATGTTCAAAAGATAAATGGACTATCTTTCCGAGCAGCCCGACTCGCGTTGAGTTACGTCTGCGATGAACACTGTGCCGGACGCACCACAAATGCCCCGTGCCCCATCCATTCGCTTTTTCCTTGCGAATGGGTGGGAGACCACAGAACTCAACCACCCGCGCTCGGTACTCCAAGCAATCACTTTCCGGCCATCGCCAGCATCAACCCAAACAGCACCACGGGCACCAGCGCCAGTCCCGCATAGAGCATCATCCTGCGCGCCTCGGGCAAACGAATCCTGCGCACCTCCAACCGTCGCCCCCCATCGTCCACGCCTACCTGCTCCTGGTGCTCCAACTCCCATGCCATGTCGGCGGCTGTCGCATAACGTCTGCGCGGGTCCCGCTCCATGGCGCGGTACAGAATCTCCTGCAACTCGGCCGAGATTTCAGGCCGCAGCTTGCGCGCAGGCTGCGGATCGTGCAGCACCCGTTCGTTCATCACCGCCAGAGGATTCGATCCGTTGAAAGGCGTTTCGCCGGTCAGCATCTCGTAGAGCATCACGCCCAGCGCGTAGATATCGCTCCTCTGGTCGCCGCGCTCCCCTTTCACCTGCTCCGGAGAAATATAGTCGGGCGTGCCCAGCGCCGGCGACATGGTGACATACGTGAGCCGCCGCGCGTCCTCTTTCATCGCGATCCCGAAGTCGATGAGCTTGATGTTGTCTTCCGCGTCCACCATCACGTTCTCGGGCTTCAGATCCCGATGCACCACACCGTGTTTGTGCATGTAGTCGAGCGCATCGCAAATGCTCAGCGTGATGGCGACAGCCCGCTCGATCGGAAGCGGGCCATCGTGGCTCAGAACCTTTCGCAACAGAACCCCATCCACCCACTCGATCACCATGTAGGCGCGGCTGCGCTCTTCCGGCTCAAAGGTCTTCACGATGCCGGGGTGGTCCAGTTCCTGGCCGATCCGCTGCTCGCGCCTGAAGCGCTCAACCAGAATCGGGTCCGCCTCCATTTCGTCGTGCGGAACCTTGATGGCCACCTGCATGCCGTTCTTAAGGTCGGTTGCCCTGTAAAGCGTAGACATGCCGCTGTGCGCGACCGTCGCATCCAGGCGGTAGTGGTCCAGTGTGTCCCCGGCTTCCAATGTGGTCATCAATACATATTGCATAACACTTTAAGTCTTTCATGCAAATCGTAAGAAATCCCTCAAGAATATCGAAAGGAATCCGAAGGGCTACGCGCACGATTTCAGGCCAGTTTGATATCATTTCGGCAGTTTTCGGCGTGCGATGGCGCCGTCGACCGACCTAAAGTTGTAGTTCAGGCGTGCCTTCTTGGTGTCTTGGATCACAAATACAGCCCTTCGGCCCGCCAAAATGTGTTTGGATTTCTATATGCTCCCTTTTTTCAGATTTCTTGCGGTCAGCATTTTGGTCGCCCCGGGCCTCGCGCCGGGGATGGCGTTTGCTGCCCGCGCCTTGGAGCACCCCTCGCGCAGCGAGCATGAGCAGGAGACCGGCTTTCTAAATCGCAAGGTCGAGTTGCACGGGACCACCTACCGTTTCCAGGTCTACCTCCCGGAAGATTACCGCCGCGACGACCACAAGGAATGGCCCATCCTGCTTTTCCTCCACGGCCGGGGCGAACGGGGTTCCGAGGGCATGTGGCAGACGCAGATCGGCCTGCCGCAGGCTGTGCGCGACCACCCGGAGCGCTGGCCCTTCATCATCGTCATGCCCCAGTGCCCGCTGCCAAACTACTGGACAGACCCGGACATGCTTGCCATGGCCATGGCCACGCTGGATCAGGAGGCGGCTGAGTTCCACGCCGACCCGGAGCGCACCTATCTCTCGGGCCTCTCTCTGGGTGGGTACGGAGTGTGGGAACTGGCGCGGCTTCACCCGCAACGCTGGGCAGCAATCGCCATATCGTCGAGTGGCATCTTCTGGAGTTATGCGCCGGAGCGCTGGCAGGAGGCATCTACGCTGCCTGCGGAATACGCTCGGGCGCTGGGCCACACCCCGGTTTGGCTCTTCCATGGCACCGACGACAACGTTGTTGCGCCACGCCAGAGCGAGTTGATGTTCGACGCGATGAAGGCTGACGGAGGGCGCGTCCGCCTGTGGCTCTACCAGGGGCTGAAGCACGACTGCTGGGTGCGTGCCTACGACGAGCCGGAACTGCCGCGCTGGCTGCTCGCGCACCACGGCGGAGCGAAGCCGGGTTCCGGGCCCGAAAGCGCGGCCATACCCCCGGCCGGGTCAATTGGGTCGGAGTCGCCGCCTCTGGCCGAGCGCCAGGTCATTCCATTGCACCCGCCGGCCATCAAGCTCTCTCCAGCGGCTATGGACAGCCTGACCGGTGAGTATCGCGCCCGGACCGGCGACACCGAGGTAACCATCTTCCGGCAGGGCGATCAGCTCTACGAGAAAGACCATGTTGGCGATATCGACGAACTTGCAGCCGAATCGCAGTCCACGTTTTTTTACCCCAATGGTTCGAGCATTCCCAGGTTGATCTTCCAGCGGGATTCGCAGGGGCGAGTCACAGCCTTGGTCCTGCATGACGACCGTCACGAAGAGCGATGGGAAAAGCGAACCCAGGCAGCCAGCCGGTAAGACGGCCTTTTTGGCACGACCTACGAAACTCAAGTTAACTACGTCGCCTGCTGAATCACCAGGTCGTCGGCCAGCTTGAAATGCACGATCGACTCCGCGGGTATATTGATATCGCCGTTGCCGGTTAATCCGGCCGCTGCCGTTCCAGCGCCGCCGCCCACCAGGCCGCCCACCACCAGGCCTACCCCTCCGGTGGCCACGCCGCCCACCAGCATGCCCAGCCCGGCCCCTCCGCCAATCATTGTCGCGGAACGCCGGCCCTTGCCCTTCTTGCTCCGGTCCAGATCCCGCGTAGTCAATTCGTACTGCTTGCCATTCAGAGTCAGCGAGGTCAGGCGCAGCTCCAGCAGCGACCTGCCTTTGAAATGTCCGCGTCGATGGGAGGCATCCACAACGCCGCCCACCGTAGCGCCTTTCGGAATGATCTCGCTGTTGTCTCCGGGGTTGAGGACAGGTTCCACCACCTCGCCGGTAAAGGTGTCTCCCTCGCGGCTCGTTTTTACGCTGATACGCTGGTCGATGCGGATGGCAAGGGTGGTTCCTGAAGTTATGGTCACGTTCGCTGGCGCCGGCGCAGGCGGCGGAGGGACGGCGGAAACCGTTGGTCCAGTCGCGGCGGGTACCGGCGCTCCAGTCGCCGCCGGCGTCTGTGTTGTAGTGATTGACTGGGCCGTTTGCCCGGCCGCTGGGGGCTGTACCAGCGTTGTTGTTGTGGTCCCGTTCTTGTCGACAGCGACAACCTGCTGCGCCTGGCCGGTTTTTGCCGCCTGCTGCTTGGCCTGATCCAATGCCTTTTCCTCCCTGGATTCGCACCCGGAAAGGATGGCCGCAGCCAGAACCAGAAGCAGGATAGGGACTCTCAACGAATGGTCTCCGCCGGGGGAGCTAAGAACGTGCCCTCGTCCGGCGCGCACTGGTAAGCCTGAATGGAACATGCTCGATCCTCCTTGATTGCGATTTTGTGCCGGCAAATTCGCTCGCAATCTGGCGGCAAAAGCCAGCGAATTCCGTTTCGGCCCGTACCCGGTGAGATGCAAACCCGTTCGGCAAGGGTGTCTCTTCGGAACCAGGCGCGGTGGAGTGGATGGAACGTAACTTGTTATGGTTGCGTAATATTCTTGGTACGGTCCCGAATAGGAGGCGCAATGTATTGCAGTGGATGCGGTATGGCTTTAGCGGCTGGGCAGCCTTTTTGTCCCCAATGTGGACGCCCAGCGGCGCCGGTCATTCCCCCTGTTCCCGGTCTCCGGTTCCAACTGGATGACTTTGCCGGAAAGGTAAGAGCATTGGGCGTTGTCTGGCTTATCTACGCGGCGTTGTCGCTGATGCTGGGAATCGCCGGCCTCACCTTTGCACAGGCCTTTTTCTCTCACCACTTCGGCGGCTGGGGACGTGGACCGTGGTCCTATGGACCGGGGCCAGAGTGGTTCGGACCCGCGATTTTGCACTTCGTCTGGGTCACGCTTCTGCTTCGAACCGGACTTGCCCTGGCTGCCGGTTTGGGTCTGCTGGAGCGCGCTCCATGGGGCCGCATCGTGGCTATCGTCGCCGCTTTTTTGAGCCTGCTCAAGTTTCCATTCGGAACCGCTATCGGCATCTGGACGCTGGTGGTGCTGATGGGCTACCGCAACACTTCTCTCTACGAACAATTGCCGTAGTACATCGACCGCTCGATTCTGCAATCCAACCTCAAACGGTGGGTGCTCCAGGCCTGACCATCCACAAGTGGCTGGGTGCCCCATGTCCCTCGCTTTTGGGGACATGGGAGACTACCATTCCTTACGGCCAACGGACTGGGCAGGCCAAGCCCGTGTTTCCGCCCCGCTTTCGACTACAATCTCAGGTATGGGTTTTCCTGAAACACGGATGCGGCGCCTGCGGCGGAGCGAGTCTCTCCGAGCCTTGGTGCGCGAAACAGCACTGGAGCCCGGCGACCTGATCTACCCGCTGTTTCTCTGCCCGGGCGAAGCGGTCCGGCGTCCGGTCTCCTCAATGCCGGGGGTCTTCAACCTCTCCATCGACGAAGCGATTCACGATGCGGAGGAAGCCGCGCGTCTCGGACTGGGAGGCCTGCTGCTTTTCGGCCTGCCCGAGGCCAAGGACGAGCAAGGTTCCGGCGCCTCGGACGAGAACGGCATCGTGCAGCAGGGGCTTCGAGCGCTGAAGGCATCGGAGGCCGGCAAGAAGTTGGTGCTGATCGCCGACGTTTGCCTTTGCGAGTACACCAGTCACGGCCATTGCGGCATCGTGGCGGAAACCCGCGACGGCTTTGAAGTGAAAAACGACTCGACTCTGGATTTGCTCGGCCAGGCCGCTGCAAGCCTTGCCCGCGCCGGCGCGGACGTGGTTGCCCCCAGTGACATGATGGATGGCCGCGTGGCAGCCATTCGGCGCGCTTTGGACGATGACGGATTCGAGGATACACCCATCCTCAGCTACGCCTCCAAGTTCGCCTCCGCGTTCTACGGGCCATTCCGCGAAGCGGCCGATTCCGCTCCTCAGTTCGGTGACCGCAAGACCTATCAGATGGATGGCGCAAACCTGCGCGAGGCCATGCGCGAGATCGACCTCGACATTGAAGAGGGCGCGGACATGATTCTGATGAAGCCCGCAATGCCCTATCTGGACGTGATTCGCGCGGCCCGCGAGCGGGTGGACGTGCCCATCGGCGCCTACCAGGTCTCCGGCGAGTATTCCATGCTGCAAGCGGCTTTCGAGAAGGGCTGGCTGGACCGCGACCGCGCTATCCTGGAATCCCTGCTGGGTATTCGGCGAGCCGGCGCAGGATTTGCCGTGACTTACTTCGCCAAGGATGCGGCTAAACTTCTGGGATGATTCGCGCCCCGCTGTCGGTCGCGCCCTTTCGATACTTCCCGATTCAGGTCACCGGTATCCGGCACGTGCGCCAGGAAAAAGGCGCCTACGGGGCGGTGTAGGTATAGACGATGGGCTGCCAGGCGCCGTCGATGTAGGAATAAAGTGTGGCGTAGATTGTTTCGCCGTTCCTGGGAAGACCGCTGACAGTTACCGAGCTGGCCGTGGTTGAACTGCCGGAGTAAATATTCTTCGCGCTGGAACCCGAAGAACCAGTGCCAACGTTGAACCAGTAGTAAGTTGCCGGGATGGCCGCCGACCACGAGAATGTAACTGTGGTGTTTGTAATTGTGGCGGCGGGTTCTGGCGTGATTAAGGCTGCGGGCGTTGGCGATCCGCTGGCGGTGTAGGTGTAGACGGTGGGCTGCCAGGCTCCCGCAATGTAGGAATATAGCGTCGCATAAATCGTCTCGCCGTTGGTGGGAAGCCCCGACGCGGTAACGGAAGTTAGCGTGGTTTCACCGCCGGAATAGAGGTTCTTCGCGCCCGCTCCCGAATTCCCCGTGCCAAGGTTGAACCAGTAGTCGGTAACTTCTTCGCCCGGCGACCATGTAAAGGTAACACTGGAGCTTGTCAGCTTGCTGCCTGGCGCTGGAGTTGTTAGCGCAGCCGGGGCGGGCGTGCCGGCCGCGGTAAAGGTGTAGAAAATAGGCTGCCAGGCTCCGGCCATGTAGGTGTAGAGCGTGGCATAGAGTGTCTCGCCGTTTTGCGGAATGCCAGTTACGGTGGCACTGGTTGCCGTAATCGATCCCGAGTTATAGATATTCTTGGCATTCGCTCCAGCGTCCCCCGTGCCAAGGTCGAGCCAGTAGTTTGTGATCCCTGGGACGGGGGCCCACGTAAATGTGGTGCTGGCCGTGAGCTTGCTGCTCGGCGATGGCGCGGTCAGCGTCGCAGGTCCGTACGCATTGAAGGTAAAAACAGCGGGCACCCAGGCTCCGCCGATGGAGGAGTAAAGCGTCGCGTAAACGGTCTCGCCGTTGGTTGGCAGCCCGGTTACGGTTACTTGCGTTGCCGTGGTTGGACTGCCGCTATAGATGTTCTTGGCGGCTGCGCCAGAAGGCCCGGTGCCAAGGTTGAACCAGTAATGTGTTACACCACCGCCCGCAGACCAGGCGAAAGTGACACTGGTACTCGTCAATTGTGTGCCAGGTGTGGGCGATAACAGCGTCGCCGGCACTGGCGACAGGACCGTAAGAAACAGGCTTGTGGACGCGGTCGAAGTGCCGGAGGTACCCGTAATCGTCAAGTTGTACTGTCCAGGGATAGCAGCAGTGCTGGCTACCAGGGTGAGCTCACTGCTGAAGGTTGTGAGGTTGGGACTAAAGGATGCGGTAACTCCGCTGGGGAGGCCGGAGATGAAAAGGCTCACGCTGCCGGTGAAGCCGTAATTCTCGGCCAGATAGACGTAAGCCGAGCCAGAGTTGCCCGGATATATTGACGGGCTTCCATAATCCGAGAGCGAAAAGCCCTGCGGGTAGACGCCTAGCGGGAGCGTGGTGCTCGCACTCTGGGAACCGGAGGTACCGGTGATCGTAACCGTATATTGTCCGAGGCTGGCAGTGCTGCTTGCTGTCAGCGTAAGCAAGCTGTTGCCGGAAGAGCTGGGGACGGCTGTGGGGTTAGGGCTAAAGGATGCGGTAACGCCGCTGGGCAGGCCGGAGACGGCAAGGCTGACGTTGCCTGTGAAGCTGTAGATAGAGTTGATGTAGACGTAGGATGTGTAGGTGGTACTCTGGCCCATGTTGACGCTTGAATAGTTCGAGAGTGTAAAGGACGGCACATAGACGCCAAGAGTGAGGGTCGTGGATGCCGACACGGAGCCCGAGGTACCGGTTATGGTCAGAGTGTATTGACCGAGGGCTGCGGTGCTGCTCGCTTTCAGAGTGAGCGCGCTGTATCCGGTTGTAGCTGGAGCGGGGTTCGGGCTGAAAGATGCGGTGACGCCGCTGGGCAAGCCGGAGACGGAAAAGCTCACGTTGCCGGCGAAGCCATATAGAGGATTGATAGAGACGAAAGATGCGCTGGAGGTCCCCTGACCTAGGGTCACACTCTCATTATCGTAGAGCGTGAAGCTCTGTGGATAGATGGCAATTGTGAGTGGGGTGGTTGCAATCTGGGAGCCGGATGTGCCGGTGATGGTCACGATGTACTGCCCGAGGCTGGCGGTGCTGGTAGCCATCAATGTCAGCGTGCTCGATCCGGCTAAAGCTGAAGCAGGGTTCGGGCTGAAGGATGCTGTAACACCGCTTGGCAGGCCGGAGACGGAGAGGTTAACGTTGCCGGCGAAGCCATAGAGAGGTGTGATAGAGACAGAGGATGTGCTCGAGGTGCCCTGGCCCATGGTCACACTTGAATAGTCTGAGACCGTGAAGCTCGGCGCATAAACGCCGATCGAAAGGGTAGTGGTTGCAGTCTGGGAGCCCGATGTGCCGGTGATGGTAACGATGTACTGCCCGAGGCTGGCTGAATTCGTGGCAGTCAGTGTCAGCGTACTGCCTACGGCTGAAGGTGGAGCGGGGTTCGGGCTGAAGGATGCGGTGACACCGTTGGGCAGGCCGGAGACGGAAAGGCTCACGCTGCCGGTGAAGCCATAAAGAGGTGTGATAGAGACGGAGGATGTGCTGGAGGCGCCCTGGCCTATGGTTACACCTCCATTATCGGAGAGCGTGAAGCTCGGCGGATAGATGGTAATTGTAAGTGGGGTTGTTGCAGTCTGGGAGCCGGATCTGCCCGTGATGGTGACGGTGTATTGCCCGAGGGAGGCGGTACTGGCTGCCGTCAAAGTCAGCGTGCCGGCGGTTATAGCTGAAGCGGGGTTCGGGCTGAAGGATGCGCTGACACCGCTGGGCAGGCCGGAGACGGAAAGGCTCACACTGCCGGTGAAGCCATTGAGAGAATTGATATAGACGTTGGATGTGCTGGAGGTGCCCTGCCCTACGGTCACACCTCCATTATCGGAGAGCGTGAAGCTGGGCGCGTAGACTCCAAGAGTAATTGTCGTGCTTGCGGTCTGGGTCCCCGATGTTCCGGTGATGGTGAGTGTGTACTGCCCGGTGGCGGCTGTACTTGTGGCCGTCAGCGTGAGCGTGGCGGAGGAGGTTGTGGGGTTCGGACTGAAGGATGCGGTGACTCCGCTGGGCAGGCCGGAGACGGAGAGGTTGACGCTCCCGGTAAATCCATAAAACGGGGTCAGGACTACGAAGGACGAGCTGTTGCTGCCTTGGTCTATCTTCAAGCCCGATTGAGCCTCGAGCGTGAAAGTGGGCGCGACAACTCCCAGCGAGACGGTTGTGGTTGCAGTCTGGGTGCCGCAGGTGCCGGTAATGGTCAGCGTGAATTGCCCGATGGCAGCGGCGCTGCTGGCTGTCAGCGTCAGATTACTCTCGGAGGTTGTGGGGTTCGGGCTGAAGGATGCGGTAACGCCGCTGGGCAGGCCAGAGACGGAGAGATTCACGCTCCCAATGAATCCATAAAGGGGAGTTACATACACGGTGGGTGAGCCGGAGGTGCCTTGGCCTATCGCGATGTTCCCACCATTCGAGAGTGTGAAGGTGGGAACATAGGTGCCCAGCGTAAGTGTCGTGGTTTGCGTTATCGAGCTGGAGGTACCGGTGATGGTCAGTGGGTATTGTCCGACGGTGACTGCGCTGCTGGCCGTCAGCGTCAGAGTAGATTGGGAGGCGCTGGGGTTTGGGCTCCAGGATGCGGTAACGCCGCTGGGCAGACCGGAGACTGAGAGGTTTACGCTTCCAATGAATCCATAAAGGGGAGTTACATACACGGTGGATGAGCTGGAGGTGCCTAGGCCTATCGCTATCTTCCCACCATTCGAGAGTGTGAAGGTAGGCACATACACACCCAGCTTAACGGTCGTGGTTTGCGTAATCGAGCCGGAGGTGCCAGTGATGGTGAGCGTGTATTGTCCGGGGCTGGCGGTACTGGTGGCCACTAGAGTCAGAGTAGATTCCGAGGTTGTGGGGTTTGCGCTCCAGGAAGCGGTGACGCCGCTTGGCAGACCCGACGTAACAGCTATGGTTACGCTCCCGGTGAATCCAAATTCATTGCTTACCGAAATGTTAGTTGTGCCGGAACTGCCCTGGCCGATGCTGACACCGCCTGAATTCGAAAGCGTGAAGCCCGGCGCAGCGACTGTGAGAGCAATAGTGCTGGTTGCTGTCAGTGCGCCGGAAGTGCCGGTGATGGTGACGTTGGCCGTTCCAAAGGGCGCTGAACTGCTTGCCGTCAACGTTAGTGCACTGGTTCCGGTGGTCGGATTGGTGCCCCAGGATGCGCTAACGCCGCTGGGCAGAGTGGAGGTTACCGCCAGATTCACGCTGCCGGCGAATCCATATTGAGGAGTCATTGTGATCGTGGACGTGAACGAGGTGCCGGGCTTGATGGTAATACTGCTCGTGGATGCGGAGAGAAGGAAGTCGGGTGCATGAACTGTAACGGCAAGATTGGTGGTTACGGTCAGGTCGCCGGAGGTTCCCACGATGGTTACCGAGGCTGGTCCGGTGGCGGCCGATTTGGTTGTGGTGAGCGTGAGCACGCTGGTTCCGGTAGTGGGGTTGGTGCCCCAGGTCGCGGTGACGCCGCTGGGCAGCGCCGATGTTATGGCAAGGTTGACGCTGCCCGTGAATCCGCCCGCGTCGGTTACCGAGATGGTGGCCTTGCAGGAAGAGCCGAGGTCAAGGGAGGCACAGCCCGTTGAGGCCGCGAGCCAGAAGCCTGGTTTTTCAGGCCCCGCCAGAGCGTCAATCAGTGGCTGGCCGGCCGGACTTCCCCATCCCGTGACCAGATCGTAGCCCGCAACGGCGCTATACCATAACGGCTGGTTTTCGGTATCGTTGTTGCCGCTCACGATGTCGTTCATGTCGCTGTTGTAACTGGAACCTTCCCCAATGGAGTAAAGGTTCGGATTGATGAAACCCACCCCGCCGGTGGAAGCCGTGCCCGCCTCGACCGCCTGCTGATTGACCAGCGCCATGAAACCCGCCCAGCGCGGCGCGGCAAAGCTGGTGCCGGCCCATCCTCCGTCACAGTAATTATTGGCGCAGAGGTAATTGTCGAAGTCGCCTTCCATGGCCACGTCCGGCACATTGCGCAGCGTAGCGGAACCCCCATTCGACGAATTGGCCACGCCAGACTGCCAACTCGCAATCGGGATGTCATCGGGACTGATGCCGCCCCCGCTGCCAGCCCCATATGAGTTCCAAGCCGTTTCTGAAGCCCACGAGCCGCCGGCTCCATTCGTGTTCAGGTGGGTTCCCCCCACAGCCGTCACATACTCGTCTTCCGCAGGATAGAAATACGGGATGATCGCCGCATCGTAGGCTCCTTCATCCCCGGAAGCGACGAAAACCGTCTGACCCTGTGCCTCGAATTCCTGAAAAAAGACATCGTCTGTCGATGGGTCGTCCGGAACCCAGCCCCAGGAAACGCTGATTTGTTTGGCTATGTTGTCCGTAGCCATCGCATTCAAGACGTTTGCATCGTCAACGCCTTCCGCATCGTTCCCAATGTATACAAGAACCTGGCTCAGCCCCGGAGCCATGCCGATGGCCTGAACGATATCCAGCACCTGTTCGGCATCGCTGTTGGAACCTGGACCTGCGATTGCGCCGTCAATCAGCTCGTTATTGACGGGAACGTTGTACGACTGTCCCGCCGTGCTGAAGGTCGAGTTCACTTCGCTGAGGTTGTAGCCGCCAAACTCAAGCAGCCCCACAACCTGACCTGTGCCCGTAAGGGTTGTGCCGCCGTAATATGCCGCCCGCATGTCGCTGGCGAGGTAATTGCCGCCGGGGCCCGAACCGCTGACCAATGGCAGCGCCTGCCCGTCGGTGGCCTTGATCACCGTGGGATGCGGAATAGAGAAATTGTTGAGGCCGGCAATATGCTTCACCGCGACACTCAGATTGAGAGAAGGCTCGCGATCCGGCGAAAAAAAGGTGCGATCCTCCGTTGGATGCCGGTAGACATTCATCGACACATGGAAAGCCGCGTTGATTTGCTCCACCGATCCGCTGATTGGCACAATCAGGCGATTCGCGGGCGTGCCGGTTACGGTGAAACCATTCGCCTGAGCGAAATCGGCCACGGCCTGATAGTCGCTGGACGTGGGGCCAAATTGCTCGGTGAACTCGGCAACGCTCAGAAAATGGCGGTAATCGGGACTCGATGGGTCATAGAGCCGGCCCAACAACGCGGTGAGCGCGGCCTGATTGCGCAACGGCAGCACCAAAGTGAGTTGCAGAGTCTGCTCGGGAGGCAGCCGGCCAACCAGCTCTGCCCGCCCGCTCTGAACCGCCGGACGGACAGAATGATTCAAAACCTGAAGCGATTCCTGCGCCTGAGAGATGTTGCAGACCCCGCACCAGGCGAACGCGAGAACCAGGCAGATTGCGCGCAACGCCGCCTGCTTCAGACCATCGCAACGCGCAGGAACAAAGGCGTCGGCAGCGATCGTTGTGCGGCCTGAACCGGTACGGGAAACCATGGCGGAAAGCCTCCTGAAGTTACGCAAGGTGAAAAGCCGGCGTTCGAGCTTTTCCACCTGAACGATTCACGCGGCTGAGGCATGGCGTGGCCGATAAAGGATCAGGCGATTTGGCTCCCCAGTGAATCCTGCTTTGACGCAGTCAAATGCAGGCGGTTCGCGGCCCAGTGGATCGCATCGAGCGAGTCGCACAAATGGTGAGCAATTTCATCCAGTTTACTCCCCGCGAACCAATCGATCAAGAGAAGCGGGAGAGTTATCCCGGCGCGAGTTGAATCGGAGCTATAAGCTCGATAGTTCCGCCGCCGGATTCCATGGCCCAAATTACGCCCAGTTACAGGGCCGTTACACAGGCCCTTGTGCGCGGCTTCAATCTATTCCCATCCAGCCTGAGCAAAACAGACCGGACATGTGCTTTGGCCCGCGCGATGATGGACAGAGCAATGGTGCCGGTGGAACGCTGAGATTTTCAGTCCCGGACTTGCGCTCGCATGGGAAGAAGCACACCCAGCCTGCAAGCGACTCACCGCTCGCATCCCCCAGGGATTGTCGGCGAGAATCCTCGGCGATTCACCAATTCCGCTGACCGGTTCAGTCTCCAGAGTTGAACCCTCCGCGGAGCACGAACACGACCGCAACAAGGAGACACATTGGTTACCCCTAAAGACAGCGCAAACTTCGACCCGATCGCATTTCTTGCGCAGGCCGGACTTGGCCGAAAAATTGTTGAATTCAAGCCAGCGGAGTCCTTTTTTTCCCAGGGCGACCCCGCGGACTCGGTGTACTACCTGCAGAAAGGGCGCGCAAAACTCACCGTCGTATCGGCGCAGGGAAAAGAAGCTACCATCAATCTTCTTGCGGCAAACGACTTCGTCGGGGAGGAGTGCCTGGCGACTGTCGTGGGACTTCGCTTGGCCACCGCAACCGCCGTAAACACTTGCACAGCGCTCAAGATTCGCCGGGACGAGATGGTTCGGGTCATGCATGAAGAGCAGTCGTTCGCCGACATATTTGTGAAGTTTCTGCTTGTCCGCAGCATGCGCACCCAGGCCGACCTGGTCGATCAGTTATTCAACTCGAGCGAGAAGCGCCTCGCGAGAATACTGCTCATTATGGCGGAGTTTGGCAAGCCGGGTGTACAGGAGACGTATATTCCGCCGATTACGCAGGAGACGCTGGCGGAGATGATCGGCACCACCCGGTCGCGCGTCAGCTTCTTCATGAATCGCTTTCGCAAAATGGGCCTTATCAGTTACAACGGCCGCATCCAGGTGCATAAGTCGCTGTTGAACGTGGTTCTGCTCGATCAGTTGCCCGGTCACAATTCCAGCAATCCAACAATGGACGCCCATAAGTGACTTCTTTGCATTCGGGGGCGCAAAGAGTCCGAGGCTCATGGGGGGCCTCGGACTCGCGAGCTGGCTGACCAAACCAGCCCGCCAACTTCCCTTCCCTGGCATTGGCGGGTGGCCTTGGTCTCATACCGCGCATTTTTAAGTTGAGGGTGGGCGGGTGGCCCCGGTCTCATACACCGCATTATCAAGTTGAGGGTGCCCCCGATCCCTCGCTTTTGGGGATCGGGGAGGAAAGCCGGCATACCGGAGGCTTACTCCATCTCAGGAGCGGCGGGTTCCGGCCCAGGGCGGGTGGCCCCGGTCTCATACACCGCATTATCAAGTTGAGGGTGCCCCCGATCCCTCGCTTTTGGGGATCGGGGAGGAAAGCCGGCACCCCGGCGATTTACTCCTTCTCAGGAGCAGCGGGTTCCGGCCCAGGCATCTCGGCAATCGGCACATAGCTCACGATCGCCGTAAGAATCGCGCGGACCTCGGCCTCCATCGACCGCCCGTTCATCGCGGCGCGGACCTGCGGGCTGCGCTTGATCAGCGAGTCAAAATTGCGAATTGTGATTACTGTAATAAAACAATCGTACCGGAATCTCGCATGCAATGCATGCGATGCATGCATCTAAATCGTGATCCAGCGCACACAAAAGCCCGTCAAAGTGCGTCAAAAACGCACCAATTAGCGCTTAAATCGCACAAAAACGGCCTTATTTCGTGTCATTTTGCACTATTTGTCACGCGTTTGAGTATGCATATATGCGTCCGCAAAAGTGTGCCCTTTTCGTCGCAGCGTACGCAAATAACCGCACACACTGTGAGGCGCCAAGTGCATCGTTCCTCTCTCGAAAACGCGGTCGCGCACCACAACTTACAACTTACAACTCAAAACTGAGAGCTAGCAGCTAACCCCTCCGGCGCCATCGCAGTCAGCTTCATCAACGCCACGTAAAGAAACCCTGACGCAAAGAAGCCCACGAACCATGCGTAATCGTAGAGGTGGTGCAGCGGCTTGAAAACCAGACCGAGCAGGGCAAGCGCCACGCCGAACACCAGCGCAACCACAGCCCGTGGATTCACGCCCTTGGTGTAGTGGTATGCGCCCTCGCTGTGATAGAGCGAGTTCACATCCAGCTCTGTCTTGCGGATCAGAAAGTAATCGCAGACCATGATTCCGGCGATCGGTCCCATCAGTCCGGAGTAGCCAACCAGCCAGCCGAATATGTAGCTGTCCGGCGTTGCCAGCAGCTTCCACGGACACATGGCCAGGCCCAGGAATCCGGTAATCATGCCGCCGGTGCGAAAGCTGATGAGGCGCGGATAGAGATTGGAAAAATCGTTGGAGGGTGCAACAACATTGGCCCCGATGTTCACACTCAAAGTGGCAACCAGAATGGCGATAAGTGCAATGAATGCAACAGCAGGCTCATGAAATGCGCCAATCAGCAGAATCGGATTCCAGATGGGATGGCCGAACAGCACCGTCGAGGCCGAGGTCACCGAAATGCCGACAAACGTGTAGAGCGTCATCGCCACCGGCAGTCCAAATGCCTGTCCCCAGGCCTGTGCATTCTGTGACTTGGAGAAGCGCGTGAAGTCCGGAATGTTCAATGCCAGCGTCGCCCAATAGGCAACCATCGCCGTGAGTGACGGAAAGAACACGTCGAGGAATTCGCCCGTGGAGTGAAATTGGCTGGGTGTGGAGAGCATGGTCCCGAAGCTGCCCGCCTTCATGCGCACCCATATCAGCAGCGCCGCCGCCATCACAAACATGAAGGGCGCGCCAAAGGCCTGCAAGTGGCGAATCGACTCAACTCCCCGCCACACGATGACCATATTCAGCAGCCAGAAGCCCAGAAAGCTGGCCCATAAAACCCCATCCCTGGCGGCGAATGACGGCCAGATCACCGCCAGCATGGAGTGAATGGCCGTTCCCCCGATCCACGATTGAATCCCAAACCAGCCGCACGCCACAACAGCCCGCAAAATCGCCGGCAGGTTAGCTCCCCGTACTCCAAATGGCGCGCGAATGAAAACCGGAAACGGGATGCCGTACTTGGCGCCGGCGTGGGCGTTAAGGAGCATTGGAATGAGTACGATAAGGTTGCCCAGCAGCACGGTGCCCAGGGCCTGCTTCCAGTCCATCCCCTTGGCGATAAGCGAGGAGGCAAGCTGATAAGTGGAGACTTCCATCGACATGGAAAACCACAAGGCTATGTAGTTATAGGTTGTCCAGGTGCGCTGTGCGCGCGTGGTGGGAGCCAGGTCCGCGTTCGACAGGGATGGATCGTTGGTGCTCAAGCAACCTCCTCAACACAAATAGAATCAACAGCTTGTCCTTCTGAATATCATGACTCGCGTTGCAAGTTACATCTGCAATGAGGGTCGTGCAGGGCGCGCCACAAATCCCCTGCCCCATCCATCGCTTTTTTCTAGCGATGGGTGGGAGACCACAACGCTCAACCACCCCGTTCATCAGCAGCGCGCAGCGCTCTCGACGGCAGCGGATATCACTTCCATGCTCCGCCGCGGGCCTCGCGACGCAGATACCGCCCGCGCCCAGGCGTGCCGATAAACTTGCCCCTGGATACAATCAGCTCCCCCCGCGAATAAACATCGCGCGCATTGCCGCGTACATGAAATCCTTCGAACATGGAGTAATCCACGCGCATATGATGAGTGGCTGCGCTGATGGTGTGCTCGGCCACCGGATCCCACAACACAATGTCGGCATCGCTGCCCGCGGCCAGGACACCTTTCTTTGGATACATGCCGAAGATACGCGCGGGAGCGGTGGATACTAACTCGACAAAGCGATTGAGTGTGAGGTTCCCCAACCCAACTCCATGATGATGCAGCAGTTGCAGGCGGTTTTCAATACCGGGGCCGCCGTTGGGAATCTTGGTGAAATCATCCTTGCCCAGGGCCTTTTGATCTTCGAAACAGAATGGGCAGTGGTCGGTTGAGACAACCTGCAAGTGATCCTTGCGCAGGCCTTCCCACAGCTTGGGCTGATTGCGGCGTTCGCGTAGCGGCGGCGTGAACACATACTTCGCGCCTTCCCAGCCTTTGTCAGCCATGTTGTCTTCGATGGAAAGCAGCAGGTATTGAGGACAGGTTTCTGCAAAGGCAGGCAGGCCGCGGTCGCGGGCCTCGCGCACCTGGTTCAGCGCGTCCTCGCTGGAGAGGTGGACAATGTAGACAGGAACGCCTGCAATCTCCGCCATGGCGATGGCGCGGTGCACAGCCTCAGCCTCGGCAAGGGTGGGGCGCGTAAGTGCATGGTAAATCGGCGCCGTCTTCCCTTCCGCAAGTGCTTGCTGCACAATCACATCGATAACCGAGCCGTTCTCGGCGTGCATGCAGATGAGCGCGCCATTCTTGGCTGTCTGTTTCAGCGCCTTGAAGATGGTCGCATCGTCAACCATAAGCACGTTCGGATAAGCCATGAACAGCTTGAAGCTAGCCACGCCCTCGCGCACCAGGTCGTCCATGTCTTCAAGCCCCGCGTCGCCAAGATCGGTAACGATCATGTGCAGGCCATAGTCGATGCAGGCCTTGCCTTCGGCCTTTTTCCACCAGGTGTCGAGTGCCGTGCGCATCTTGGTCCCGCGTGCCTGGATCGCGAAATCCACAATTGTTGTAGTTCCACCGATTGATGCAGCGCGTGTACCGCTCTCAAAGTCGTCCGCGGAGTTGGTCCCCCCAAACGGCATATCGAGATGTGTGTGCGCGTCGATGCCGCCGGGAAGCAACAGCAGGTTTGTGGCATCGACGATTATGTCTGCGGCCGCGGCTGGAATGCCGGAGCAGATTTCCTTGATGACTGCACCGTCGATCAACAGGTCGGCATGCACGGTTGAGTCCGCGTTGACGATGGTTCCGTTTTGAATGAGTAATGCCGACATAAAGGTTGATCGACTCCAAATGTTTCGACATCGTTTGCGTTCAGGGTTGTATCGGCTGTTTTGCGCAGGCCGCGCCGCTCGTCCGCTCCTCCCAGGTCTCTGGTGCAAGGCCATTCTCCACGCGGACCATAGTTATGCAATCGTCGACCGGGCAAACCAGGGAGCATAGATTGCATCCAACGCATTCGGTTTCATCCACGCGTGGAATGCGCGCCAGCGGCGTGGGATACGGGCCCTGGCTGGCTGCGATCATTGCCCGTTCTTTGCGTGTAACCGGCGTGTCGGCAATGGCTGCGCGGCTGCGGGCTTCCTGTTCGGCGGGGATCGAATGCAACTCCACGTGTCCATCGATGGGGCCGGAAACGCGGTCGAGATGAATGCATTGGTGAGCGCCGTCCCAGCATGCAATGTGGCACAGATCGCAGCCGATGCATTTTTGCTCGTTGATCTGCGCCACGATTTTGTAGTTTAGATTCAGGTGCTTCCACTCGGTAACACGGGGCAACGAGAGGCCACGAAAATCCTCTATGGTCTCAAACCCTTTGGAGCGCATCCAGTTATCCAGGCCCTCCGCCATGTCTTCGACGATGCGATAACCGTAGTGCATGGCCGCGGTACATACCTGCACCGTGCCGCATCCGAGAAGGATGAATTCCGCAGCATCGCGCCAGTTAGCGATGCCTCCAATACCCGAAAGAGGAAGAGCCGAGGCGGCATCGGACATGACCTGCTGCACCATGTTCAGCGCGATGGGCTTGACGGCCGGGCCGCAGTAACCGCCGTGCGAGCTTTTGCCATCGACGTTAGGACGCGGCACGAGTGTGTCGAGATCGATGCCGGTGATGGAGTTAATGGTGTTGATCGCGGACAAGCCATCGGCCCCGCCGCGCTTGGCTGCGCGCGCCACAGTGCGAATATCGGTGATGTTGGGAGTAAGCTTTACAAGCACCGGCGTGCGCGCTTTCTCCTTGACCCATGCGGTAATCATCTCCGCATACTCGGGCACCTGTCCCACGGCGGAGCCCATGCCGCGCTCGCTCATTCCATGCGGGCAGCCGAAATTCAGTTCCAGTCCGTCGGCGCCGGCGTCCTCAGATCGCGACACAATTTCATGCCAAGCTTCTCGCGTGGAGGCAACCATGAGCGAAGCAATTACCGCGTGATGCGGATAGCGTTTCTTCACCTCGGCCATTTCGCTCAAATTAATTTCGACGCTGCGGTCGCTGATGAGTTCAATGTTATTGAAGCCCATGATGCGCTGGCCGTTCCAGTCCGTTGCCGAGTAGCGCGAGCTTACGTTGGTCACCGGCTCTCCGATGGTCTTCCATACAGCGCCGCCCCAACCCGCATCGAATGCGCGCATGATCTGCTCGCCACAGTTAGTAGGCGGTGCGGAGGCGAGCCAAAATGGATTCGGCGAACTGATGCCGCCGGCAAAGCCACGAACGCGAATGTCAGGCATGGATGGCCTCCACGGACTTCAGCATTGCGATTGCGGCGCGCTTGCCGTCCGCCACTGCGTCCACCACTTCGCGTCCGCCATTCACGCAGTCGCCACCGGCATAGTAACGCGGATTGCCGGTTTGCCCTGTGGCGCGATCGACAACAATGCGCCCATCGCGAACTGCAACGTGCTGCATCTGCTGCACAAGTTGCGCGAGCGGAGACTGGCCGATGGCAGGCACGACCAGGTCGCAGTCGATGGTGAACTCGGAGTCGGGAATCTGCACCAAAGTTTCGCCCACCTTTTGCGTCTGTATTGTATCCAGTGCGAGTCGGCTGTGTGCTTCTTTTCGGATAGCCATAGGCTGACGCTGCCACAAGAACTGGACGCCCTCCTGTTTCGCATGCTCGTACTCGAAGTCGAAGGCTGAAATATCGCTCTCACCGCGTCGATAGAGCACATAGACCTTCTCAGCGCCAAGTCGCCGTGCGGCATTGGCGGCATCGATTGCTGTGTTTCCCGCTCCAACCACAACAACCGTTCCCGAGATTTCGCGTATGTGCCCGGTCTTGTATGCGGCGATCAGTTCAAGGGCATTCATAACGCCTTCGTGGTCATCGCCGGGAACGCGGAGCCTCTGCATAGCTCCAAGGCCCACGCCAAGAAAGACGAAATCGAATTCACCTTCGATTGCTTCAAGATCGGCGGCTGATTCGATTGCAACGCCGAAGCGGAACTCAACTCCCATGCGGCGAATCATCTCCACCTCGCGAAGGCTATCGGCGGCGCGCAGCTTGTACTCCGCTACGCCAAACGTGTTGAGACCCCCAGGCAGCGCGCGTCGTTCCATGATGGTGACGGAGGCGCCGTGTCGGCGCAGTTCGGCGGCACAAGCAAGCGATGCAGGACCACCGCCGATGCAGGCAACGCGGAGGTCCAGCGCCTTGGGCGGCACCGGCAGCAGATCCTCGCCGGATGCATGGAAATAATCGATGGCGTGCCGCTGCAACAGTGCAATATGAATTGGTTCGCGGTTGTACCGGTGCATCACGCATGCGCCTTCGCAAAGCACTTCAACGGGGCACACTCGCGAACAACTTCCGCCCAGTATATTGGCATCGAGAATGCGCAGGGCCGAGCCGCGAAGATTGCCGGAAGCAATTCGCTTGATGAAACCGGGAACGTCGATATGCGTGGGGCAGGCCGCGGTGCAAGGTGCGTCGAAACAATTCAGGCAGCGGTTCGACTCAATGACGGCGGCCTGCGGCGCGAGCGGCGGCTTCAGCTCATTGAAGCGCTCTCGAAGTTGCGGGTCGTCGGATAGAGTCGCAGTGTTCATGCATGCCTCGAAGGAATTGCAATCATCCCAACATTTCTTCAATGGTGCGGATCGATGTGCCGCACCGATCGCAAACGATCTGCTACAAAGCTACGAGCGGTCCATACAGGTCGGGCCGTCGATCACGATAGAATTGCCAGGTGCGCCTCACCTCTGCAATCTCGTCCAGGTTCAGGTCCGTGGTCAACACTTCGTCCTTGTCGCGCGAGGCTTGGGCCACGATCTGTCCGCGCGGATTGCAAAAGTAACTCGACCCGTAAAACTCGCCGATATTCCACGGCGGCTCAGTGCCCACGCGATTGATGGCCGCGATAAAGTAGCCATTGGCGGCCGCATGGGCCGGCTGCTCCAGCTTCCACAGATACTCGCTAAGGCCGGCCACCGTTGCCGATGGGTTGAACACGATTTCCGCGCCGTTCAATCCCAGGCAGCGCGCGCCTTCAGGGAAGTGACGGTCATAGCATATGTATACTCCAACCTTAGCGAATCCCAGGTCGAAGACGGGATAGCCGAGGTTGCCGGGTCGAAAGTAGAACTTCTCCCAGAATCCGGGAGCAACGTGCGGGATGTGAGTTTTGCGATACTTGCCGAGATAAGATCCGTCGTTGTGAATTACTGCCGCAGTGTTATAGAAAATACCTTCCTGCTCCACTTCATACACGGGAACCACCATCGCAATTCCCAGCTCTTTGGCCAGAGACTGCATCAGGGTGACCGTGGGGCCGCCGGGAACAGGCTCCGTGCTCTCGTACCACTTTACCGATTGCTCGGCGCAGAAATACGGGCCGTTGAATATCTCCTGCAGGCAAACGATCTGCGCGCCGTCGCCAGCGGCCTGTCGAATGAGACCGAGATGCTTCTCGATCATCGCCTGCTTCTGCACCGCCAGCGGCTCAGTGGCGGGAACGGCATTGGAAGCCTGAATGATGGAACATCGAACGACACGAGGCATATACCGCCATCTCCTCTCGAAACTGTTTGAGTCTTTGACGTTAATCGAAACGCGCTGGTTGGGCAATATCTTTATTGCGAAGCTACTTGAATGGATACGGGTAGTTTGCCCTGGCGACTGCTTCCGAATTCAGGTTGTAAAGAGTCTGGACGCATTGCCTGCACTCGCCTTCCCCCGCCGCGAAGCGCGAAAAGGGTATAATCTGGCCCATGGCGGCGATGGCACAGACTGGCGTACCACAACAGGCGGGACTTGTACCTGGCGAGGCTCCCGGCGCAGATCAACTGAAGGCGTGCGCTGAGGCGAAGCTGGTTGCTCTTGAGGCGCGGCTTAGGGAGTTGGGAAGCCTGATGGTGGCCTACTCCGGTGGTGTGGACTCGGCGTTCCTTGCGGGCACGGCGCATCGCGTGCTGGGCTCGCGAATGCTTGCGGTACTGGCCGATTCGCCAAGCCTGGCCCGGCGCGACATGGAGCAGGCCTTCGCGTTTGCCAAGTCGCTGGAAATGCCTCTGCGCGTGGTTGCCACCGAAGAACTGGATCGGCCGGAATACCAGCGAAACGACGCCAGTCGCTGCTATCACTGCAAGACCGAGCTTTTTGCCGCGATGGAAGCGCTGGGCGGCGAACTGGGATTTACGCGCATTGCCTATGGCATGAACGCCGACGACAGAAAAGACTTCCGTCCCGGTCAGCGTGCGGCTGAGGAACGCGCGGTGCTGGCGCCTTTGGCCGAGGTTGGGCTGACCAAGCTGGAGATTCGAGCGCTGGCCAAGGCCGCGGGCTACCCGCTCTGGGACCGTCCGGCCGCGCCGTGCCTTTCGTCGCGAGTGGAGTACGGCCGGACAGTGACCCGCGAGGTGCTGGAACAGGTGGAGAAAGGCGAGGAGAGCTTGCGGCAGTTGGGATTCCGCGAGTTGCGGGTGCGCCATCACGGCGAACTGGCCCGCGTAGAGATTTCTCGCGCCGAGTTGCCCCGTGCCTTGGAGATGGAGATGCTCGACCAAATCTCACGGGCATTGAAGCAGGCCGGTTTTCAATACGTGACGCTGGATTGCTCGGGATTTCGCTCCGGTTCCCTGAACGAGATTCTGCCCGTGGACGTGCTGGCCCGGCGCGGCGCATAGCCGGCAGTTTAGAATCGGTTTCGATGCGAATTGGATATCTTGAGTGTTTTTCCGGCATAAGCGGCGACATGCTGCTGGGCGCCCTTGTCGACGCGGGCGTTCCCTTTGACTCCCTTGCAAAAGCCGCTGCGGTGCTGAATGTGGGCGCGCATCTGGAGATGCGCAAGGTGAGCCGCGGAGGATTGGCCGCAACCAAAGTAGACGTCATTACTGAAGAAGGTCAAGCAGCCGAGGCGCTTCACTTGCACGAATCGCATGGGCAAGAGGGTCATTTTCACGCCGGCGACGAGCATCATGAGCATTCCCATGCTCCGCACTTGCACGAGGCAGACCTCGAGCCGGCGCCTCACGAGCATTCCGCGCATACTCACGCCCCTCATCGCTCGCTGTCGGCAATTCTCGCCATCATTTGCGGTGCCGCGCTCAGCGAGACGGTGAAAGCCCGCGCCTGTCGCGCTTTTCAGTTGCTTGGCGAAGCGGAAGCCGCAATCCATTCCATGCCCGTTGAGCAAGTGCATTTCCACGAGGTGGGAGCGGTTGACACGATCGTCGATATTGTTTGCGCTGCTGTTGGTGCGGAGATACTCGGCGTGGAGCGCTGGCTTGCATCGCCATTGAACGTGGGCAGCGGAACGGTGGTGTGCCAGCATGGAACGCTGCCGGTGCCCGCGCCTGCAACGCTGGCGCTGCTGGGCAATGCGCCTGTATATTCGGCGGGCGAGCCAATGGAGCGGGTGACGCCTACGGGTGCGGCCGTTCTACGAATGCTGGATGTGTGCTATGCGCCGCTGCCGGCGATGCGCATTGCAGCCACGGGCTATGGCGCAGGTGGTCGCGAAACGAAAGGCCAGCCAAACCTGCTTCGTTTGCTGGTGGGCAAAGAAACGACGGAGGCCTCTCCGGCCACTGAGAACGAATCTGTTGCGGTGATTGAAACGGTGATTGACGATTCGAGTCCGCAGTTGCTCGGTTACGTCAGCGAATTGCTGCTGGCCGCTGGTGCTTGGGATGTTTATCGAACCACAGTGCAGATGAAGAAGGGGCGCGCAGGCGTGCAACTCACGGTGCTTTGCCGCCCCGGCCTGGCGCCCGCATTGCGCGACCTTATCTTCCGCGAAACGACCACGATTGGCATGCGCTGGAGGCTCGAAAACAAGGCGTCGCTGGCCCGCGAGTTCTTGAGGGTTGAGACTCCGTGGGGCCCGGTCAGCATTAAGATCGCCCGCTGGCCGTCAGGCGAAGTGGCCAACGCCGCACCGGAGTATGAGGACTGCCGCGCACTCGCGCTGGCGAACTCCGTTCCGCTGAAAAAAGTGATGCAGGAGGCTATGCGCGCTTACTCGGCCGCGCTGTTTGAAGGGGAGAAGCTCTGATGGATCGCGCAAGCATTGAGATGCTGCTTAACGACGTAAGCGCGGGCCGCATCGCCGTCAACGAAGCGCTTGACCGCCTCCGCGATCTGCCGTTCGAAGACATCGGTTTCGCCAAGGTGGATCATCACCGCGCGCTTCGCACCGGCATGCCCGAGGTGATTTTTGCTTCGGGAAAAACCGCATCGCAGGTGGCGGCAATCTTTGCTCGAATGGCTCAGGCGGGAGGCAATGTTCTGGCCACTCGCGCCTCTGCCGATATGTTTCGCGCCGTCCGCGAGGTGGAACAACGCGCGGAGTTTCACGAGACCGCGCGAGCCATTACACTGACCCAGACGCCCGCGATTCCGGGCAAGGGGACGATCGCCGTGGTTTGCGCCGGCACCAGCGATTTGCCTGTGGCCGAAGAGGCGGTGGTCACCGCACGCCTGATGGGAAACACGGTGGAGCTTATTGCCGATGTGGGCGTGGCCGGCATTCACCGCCTTCTGGCGCAGAAGAGTTCGCTCCAATCGGCAAGAGTGTTGATTGTTTGCGCCGGAATGGAGGGCGCGCTGCCTACCGTCGTGGGCGGACTGGTGAATGCCCCGGTTCTGGCGGTACCCACAAGCGTGGGCTACGGGGCTTCGTTTGGCGGTGTGGCGGCGCTGCTGGGGATGTTGAACACCTGCTCGCCCAACGTCTCTGTGGTAAACATCGACAACGGATTCGGCGCGGCCTGCATAGCATCACTTATCAATCGGCTGTAAGTCCTCTGCAGCTCATCCTGGTTGGCCGGAGTTCTTCAGCAGCCAGTAATGGAAGCCATCCACAATAGCCATAAGCGCAGCCTGATTCAAGTCGCTGCTGACTCCCGCGGTCTTCCATGGTTCGTGACCATCCGCGTTGAAGCTGACGGTAACTCGTACGTGGGCCGCTGAGTCATGGGCGGTTACATCGAGGGCGGTTACGCTGAAGGTTCCGAGACGCATTTGCGCAAGCGCCGGAAACCACTTTTCCAATTCGCGCCGCATGGCCTTGGTCAGCGCATCCACCGGGCCGGAGCCCTCCGCACGCGTGGTGGCGATCGCGGAGTCCCCGATGGACAATAACATGGAGGCCTGCACATACCTGTTGCCGGTTTCGTCGGATTCGTCCAGCACCCTCCAGCTCTTGACGCCGAACCGTTCCTGCAGGGTTTTGAGTATTCTCATGCAGGCCAATCGGAAGGAAACTTCGCTGGCTGTAAAACCGCCGCCTTCAATCATGGCCTGGTTGGCATGAAGAAAGGCTTGTGCCTGCTCGGAATCGAGAGCAACGCCAAGCGTTTCAGACAGCAAAACGATGTTGGCTTTTCCTGACTGCCCATTGACTCCGACAATTGGGCTGGCGCCGACCTTGGCAGGGTCGCACCAGAGATAAGCGCCGGGGTTCTTGCGTTCACTGCTGCCATGCATCCCGGCCCAGGTGCCAAAGGCGCCGGGGCCGATAATCGGAGCGCCATGTGGCGGATCGAGACCGAAAGCCGTGCATGCCGAGTACGCGAGCGCATTCAGTCCAGTTAGAGAATCGGGAGTTACAAACTCGGCTTCTCTCCTCAATTGCATACTTCCGATAACAGTTGTCAGGTTCACATTGCCGCATCGTTCTCCGGTTCCCAGCAGGGTACCCTGAATTTGAACGGCGCCGGCAAAGATGGCGGCACGGGCATTGGCGATGCCCAGGCCGCGATCGGTGTGGCCATGAAAGCCGAACCTTGCAATGGGATAACTCGCTGCGAGGCCGCCGATAACGTGGGCCACTTCATCGGGGCTTGCACCGCCGGTTGTGTCGCACACAACAATGCGGCTTGTACCTTGAAGAACGCATTGGGCTGCTAACTCGTGGAAATAGTCCAGGCTTCGTTTGCTGAGATCGGTGTCGCAATTCTCGCCGTTCTCACGGCGGCCACAACAGGCATCCATTCCGTGTTCCAGGTCCACGATAACTTCAAGGCCGCTGTCATGAAGGAACTCAATGGTTTCGTAAGCCATCCGCAGGTTCTCTTCCGGCGTGGTTTCCAGGGACTTGATAACATCGAGCAATCTGGATTTCACCACCAGCACAGCTACCGGGATGCGGCTTTTCCTGCTGACGATGAATTGCGCATCGGGCCAATCCTGAATGCGTGTGCCGCGTCCGCGTGTCCTTCCGAACAAAGCCAGCTTCATGGCTCCCGTATCGACGGTGGAAAGCGCGCTGGTCAACTCAGCTACAAACCGATTTGCCCCGGCAAAGCCGATTTCAGCATAGTGGACACCAAAGGCGGACATGCGTTGAAGAAGGCTGATTGCGTTGGGCACGGATATTTCCAGGTTAGGCTGCTGCATTCCGTCCCGAAGGCTGGTTTCAAAAAGCTCGATTTTTGGAGTTATAACTTCCTTCATTTTCCCTTTTTCCGATGATGCAAGCGCCCTGGGCAAGGAACCCTTCAGCGTACGCAGATTCGCGGTCTCTAGCACGTTGCCATTGCCGCAACTTTCCAGGCCGTCCCAGAATACTACTCCCGGGAGCCTGCGTGGTTTTTGAGGGCGGTAACCTTCCGATGTCCTTTCGCCGATAGGTGACACCCGTCACCGCCCTTGGGTTGCTGGAACGCCAATCATTCAACTTGTACCTTTATAGCCGTGCGCTCGGCGTCCAGAGGAGTTTCGTGGCTCGTTCCAGGTTGCCGCTCATGCGCAGGATCTCGCAGGTCTTCTTTCTGCTTTTGTTTCTTGCGCTCTTGATCCTTACCTCGCTGCGTCCCTTGACGGGAGCCACCGGCGATATTCATCTGCGTGCCCCGGTTCGGTTATTCTTCGAACTCGACCCGCTGGTGGCCCTGGCCAACGCCCTCGCCGGCCATGCGCTCTATCGCGGGCTTATCCTGAGCCTGCTCATCCTGCTGCCCACGCTGTTTCTGGGAAGGTTCTTTTGCGGCTGGATTTGCCCCATGGGTACTCTTCAACACTTTGTTGGCAACCTACCTTCCGAGGCCAAGAGGGGCAAACAGCGAATCGACTCCAATCGTTACAAGCGCTGGCAAACGGGGAAATATGTTGTGCTGATCGCCGGCCTGGTCGCGGCCTGCTTCGGGTCGGCAGCCATCGGGTGGATCGACCCCTTCAGCCTCCTGGTACGTTCGTTCGGATTGGGATTGCTGCCGGCGTTCAATTCTGCGGTTCGCGCGGCTTTGTCGCCGTTGGAGCATAGCCACATTGCTGCCATCAAGTCGACGGGCGAAACGCTGCACACAGTCTTGCAATACACAGTACTCGATTTTCGCCAGCCGCACTTTGCGCAGGGGCTGGTGCTGGGCATTCTTTTTCTGGCCATTTTGCTGGCCAGTCTGCGCATCACGCGGCTGTGGTGCAGGGCGATTTGCCCGCTTGGCGCGCTGCTGGGCGCGGTGTCTCGTTGGTCGGTGCTGGGACTGCACAAAGACCCGGCAGCCTGTGACCGCTGCAATCGGTGCATGCTCAGTTGCCAGGGCGCCGACGATCCGATCGGTGGCGTGACGTGGCGTAAATCCGAGTGCCTGATGTGCATGAACTGCGTGGGAAGTTGCCCGCATGGGAGCCTCCAGTTCCGTTTCTTCCGCAAGGAGAAGGAAGTGGCGACACCCGATATTGGACGGCGAAGAACCATCACGGGCCTAGCTGCCGGAGCGGCGATTGTTCCGCTGATGCGCGCCAATACCGGCCTGGGCAAGAGCCGGCACGAGCGCCTGTTGCGCCCACCCGGAGCGCTCGACGAGGAGGATTTTCTCTCCCGTTGCATTCGCTGCGGGGAGTGCATGAAGGTTTGCCCCAACACAGCATTGCATCCCACGCTGGATGAAGCTGGCCTGGAAGGACTTTGGACTCCCACGCTGGTGCCGCGCATCGGGTATTGCGAGCCCAGTTGCGTGCTTTGCTCCGAGGTGTGCCCTACTGGCGCAATTTGGCAGATAACGCCAAAGGAAAAAGGCTGGGTTGTTGGCGTTGGTCAGCAGCGCCAGCCCGTCCGCCTGGGCACTGCGTTTTACGACCGTGGCCGCTGTCTGCCCTGGGCCATGGCAACCGATTGCATTGTCTGCGAGGAGTGGTGCCCAGTTTCGCCAAAGGCCATTTACGTCGAAGACGCGCAGGTAGTCGATTCGGCCGGCAACACGAAGACCCTCAAGCAGCCGCGTGTCGATCCGAGCCGTTGCGTGGGCTGCGGAGCATGCGAGTATGCCTGCCCGTTGCAGGAGCACCCGGCAGTTTACGTGACAAGCATTGGTGAGAGCCGCTCGCTGGCCAGCCAGATTTTGCTGAACAGAAAATGAAGGAGACCTTGCCGTGAAGTTCGATTTCGATGGATGGATGTTGGCGAAGCGGGCTTTGTTCCCGATTTTGGTGGGGATGGTCCTCGTTACTACCGCGGGCTGCAAGAAAGCCAGTCTCGATCCATTTCCGGCATCGAACGCGATTTCGGGCTGGCAAAAAACCAGCGAAACGCGTGTCTTTGCCGCCAAAGACCTTTGGCAGTACATCGACGGAGACGCCGAACAGTACATCTCTGCCGGCGTTGTTTCCACCTCCACCTCCGACTTTAAGTACCAGGGCCAGTTGGAGGCCACGGTGGACGTTTATACGATGGGCGACGCGGTGGGAGCGCGCAAGATTTTTGAGACCGGCCAGACCGGGGACGCCACAGCCGTTGTTCTTGGGGACGCGGGAATTGCGTATGCGCAGAGCGTCCTCTTCCGCAAAGGCCCGTTTCTTGTCCGAATTGTTGCTTATCAGTCCACTCCCGGCGCGGACCAGGCTCTGCTTGCCCTGGCGCATGGAGTGGAAGCGAAGCTGTAAGCAAAATCCCTGAGCCGTCAGGCCCGCATGCAAGATCGGTTCTCCAGAATGGATGGCCGAAAAAAAGCGAGGATTGCTATGAAAAGCCGCCGTGATTTTCTCAAGACCGCAGCCACAGGAGCCGTGCTGCTGGGTTCGCAGGCCAAACCGGGACTGGCTGCCATGGTTGACCGCAGCGGGTTGCATCCGCAACAACACACCGATGCGGGCAGGTCCAGGGTAGTGGTGGCGCACGATGGGGTGATGCACGGCCCAGATGGGCTGCTCAGCGAAAAGCGCGTGATCGATTTACTGGACAGCGCCATTGCTGCCTATACGGAACGCGATCACCCGGTCGACGCCTGGAAGCGCATTGTGCCGGTGGGCAAGACCATTGGGCTCAAGGTGAACGGCCTGGGAGGCAAGGGAATCTCAACGCACCTGGCGCTGGTTCTGGCCATTGCGGAACGGCTTCAGCAGGCCGGAGTCAAGCCGGGAAACATTCTGGTATGGGACCGCAACGCCCGCGATCTGGAGGCATGCGGCCTTACAATCTCGACGGATTCAAACCGTATCCGCTGCTTTGGCTCCGATGTGGGCGGGTACGAAGACGAGCCGGTTGCGTTCGGTTCGGTAAGCGTGAAGCTTGCCAAAATCCTGACCCGCGAGTGTGACATGGTCATCGGTTTGCCGATATTGAAAGACCATAGCGGCGCGGGCGTCACCTTTGCCATGAAGAACATGTATGGAGTGGTACAGCGTCCGTATGATCTGCATGGAGGAGGCTGCAACCCAAGCGTGGCTGATCTGAACTGCATTCCCGCTGTTCGCCAGAAGGTCCGCTTTACCATTGGCGACGCCATCACCTCGGTGTATGAAGGCGGTCCCGGCTTCCACGCCGAACATTTGTGGCAGCCAAATTCGCTGATTGTGGGAGAGGACCGAGTGGCCATCGATTACAGCGCCTGGCAGATGATTGAGCGCAAGCGCGCCGAAGTGGGGATCATGCCGCTGGAAGCCGCGGGCCGGCCCCCGCGCTACATCGCCACAGCGGCCGACGCTGCTCACGGCCTGGGCTTCAACGATCCAATGCGCATCCATTTGATGGAAATCTAGCGGATTGCGATTGGACGGGGAGAATGACTATGGCAGAGGAAACCGATCCGACGCTGGAAGAGCAACTGAGTCAGGCGCCAGACTTGACCCGGCGCGAGGTTATGCTGCAACTGCTGCGCGTTGGCGGCGTCGCCGCGGGCGCGGCTGCTGGCGGAGTGTGGCTCAGCGAACACAGCTTCCGCCCGGTTCCGGCAATGGCGGAGCAGGCGCGGCGCGACCATCGCGTAGCGTCCGATTCTCAGGAATCACACTGGCCGCATCTCGTGGTTGTTCAAGGCGGAGAGCCGCGAACACTGGTACAGAGGGCACTCGAGGACCTGGGCGGAATTCGGCGATTTGTAACCCGCCAGGATGTCGTCGTCCTCAAGCCCAACATCGCCTGGGACCGCACTCCTGAGCAGGCCGCCAACACCAACCCTGACGTCGTGTCCGAAGTGGTCCGCCAGTGCTGGCAGGCGGGCGCAAAGCGCGTTATCGTCACGGACGTCAGTTGCAACGAACCGCGCCGGTGCTTTCAGCGCTCAGGCATTCAGGCTGCTGCACGCGCAGAGGGCGCCGAAGTCATCCTTCCCGACCCCGAGCTTTACCGAGAGGTCGATATTGGTGGTGTAGTGCTCAAAAGCTGGCCCGTCTTCACGCCGTTCCTTGAAGCCGACAAGATTATCAACCTTCCCATCGCCAAGCACCACGGACTGGTCGGCGTAACGCTCGGCCTGAAGAACTGGTACGGCATCCTGGGCGGCCAGCGCAACCGGCTGCACCAGCAGATTCACCAGAGCCTGGCGGACCTGGCTAACTTCATGCTGCCTACAGTAACGCTGTTGGATTGCTACCGCATTCTGCTGCGCAACGGGCCCACCGGCGGCAACCTGGAGGATGTGGCGCTGAAGAAGACCATGGTCGCCGGCACCGATCCGGTCGCGCTCGACGCGTATGTTGCGAAGGCTTTTTGGAACCTGGACCCGGTTCATTTGCCATACCTGCAAATGGCCGCCGCACGGGGACTTGGAACCGTGGACTTCGATAAGCTGAAGGTCAAGGTCAGTCAGTTGAGCTAACCCTTTTGTGCTGCGCGCCCCGATGAGCGGAAACAGACACTATTTTGCTGCCTGTTCGGCAGCTGAGACTGCTGCCTTCATCACGCCGCACTCGGAGAAGAAATGCACCAAGTTGGAAGTTAGCGGCTCCCGGGACTCAAATGCCTGATCGGGAGCACCCGCTGGACTTGCGCCGGCCATGCGGAGATCGCCGGTACCCTGCGCGTCGAGGATCAGAGTGGTAAGCTTGCCGGCCAGGTCGAGGTCAAAGCTTTCAGCCACAAAAACGAGCTTGCCGCGAGTGGTAATGACAACGGGCCCCTCGTTAGTGGAAAAGATTTGCGTATCGGATTCGGGTTCGGGTGCGTTCGCATGGTCGCTTTGCGTGGCGGCTTGCGCAGCGTTTTGCGCGGCGGATTCGGCAGCGATGTCGTGCTTCAGGCCGGAGTATTTGCGGCCAAGTTCATCGGCGTAAAGCTGAGCAAAGGCCTGCGCGGAAGCGGCGCTCTTCCAGGCGGCCAGGTAGAAGAGGGCAAGAGACTTTGTGCTTGCCTGCTCGGCGGCTGTTTTGGCATCGCGGCGTTGGCCGGCCCAGTAGATTCCGCCGTCCCAGGCAGGCGTCAGATCGCGGGCCGCGGCTTCTCCGCCAAAGATTTTGGCGAGAATCTGCAAGTCGAGCTGGCCCACCTGGCCAATGTCGTAGGGCTTGTAGATCTTGTCGACCAGGGGATGAATGTTCGGCATCAGAGGCACAGGAGGAATGTGCTTCTGCTCGTACTCGCGCGGATTCATCACTTCCCAAGAAGAAGTAGGCGGGCGGTCGAGGGCTCCGGGAAAGGCGGCGGCTTGCCCTTTGTCCATCCAGACATCCTGTTCGAAGCTGAGGCCTTCGCGATAGGGGAAAAGCAGCGACTCCGAGAGCAGGATGGGAGCACGGGCCAGGACTGGAGAACCCTCTGACGAGGACATCTGGTTCTTGAGCACATCCATAACCTCAGGGTCCTTGACCAGGCTCTTGCCCATAGGCTTCAGAATGTAGTCCATCATCACGGCGGTTGCCTGTCCCTCGGCAACGGCATCCCGTGCAGTATCCATCTCGTCCTTGGCAATGTGGCTGGAATCGTCGGCGAAGTTCAGTGAGACCTCGTCCGGGGTCTGGTCGCTCCATTTTTCCAGGTCGGAGTGCTGGTCCTGGAGGGCGTGGGTCAGCTCGTGGGCCAGTACAGGCTTTTGCTCGTCGATGTCGACCCAGTCGAGCATGTTCACGGTCTTGGTCTTGGAATCGTAATAGGCTTCGATCTGCTCGTCGAGAAGTGCGAGGAGAAAGGGCTTGAGCGCGAAATCTCGATCGAGAAGTCCGAACTTCTTGAGGACGATCTCGCCGCGCTGAAGGCGCTTTGCGCTTTCGTCTTCGTCGAATTTCGTCTTCAGATAGGCCTCCACAATGGGGCGGCTCGTGATTTGGCGCTTGACATTGCTCTTGATTGGCAGGCCTGTCTCGTCCGAGGAGAATTTGAGCAGATCGTCAACAAGCGAGAAGAGCTGCTTGGCCTGCTCTGGCGTAATGTGAGTGGGAGGCTTATCCTTGCCGGGAGACGCGGGCTGGGTCTGCGAGCCTGTTGCCGGGGATTGCAATTGCGTGCCGGCGGGCGCGGGTTGCTGCGCTGGGGCCGCAACTGAGGCCCCGAGGCCCAAAAGAGCCAGAAGTATCCATTTCGTTCCATGTTGTACCATGGCGGTTTTCGCCACCGCTTGCCGCTTGCTCATTTGCTCTCCCATGACTCCAGCGATACCCGGCTTTCGCCTTCGGCGCGCCCCATCTAATTCCAAGGCTATAATCATGATGCGGTCCGGCGCGAGATATGCGATACAAATCCGCACAAAGGACTGATGAAAGCTTCCCCATGACTGAAACCGTCGTTGCTGTAACACCTCAGGCCACAGCGCTTGCATTGTTTCTGGAATCCGCAGCCACGCCGCATGAACTATGCGTCTACAAGGGAGTACTGACTCCACGGGAGTTGGACGCGCCGGAGAGGGAAACAGACGCACTTGCAAGTGGAGCCGCGGCCCACGATCTGGGCTGGCTCAAGCGTATAGCGGTGCGTGGAGAAGACCGGTTTCGCTGGCTCAGCGGGATGGTCACCAACACGGTAAACGGTTTGGAACCGAACACAGGCGCATGGAACCTGGTGCTGAACGCGCAGGGGCGGATACAGGGTGACCTAAACGTTTGGCGGGAAGGCGACCAGCTTCCACCGCATGTGGCAGGTTCGCCCGCCGGAGACTCCGAGCTGGTGCTGGAGATTTCGGCAGATCAGTATGATCGGCTGATGGCCCACCTGGAACGCTTCATCATCATGGACGATGTGGAGTTGACGCTGTTGAGCGGTGAAGCGGCGCTGGGATTGACCGGGCCGCTTGGCCCCGAACTGCTTGGCAGGCTCGGACTTCCGGCTCTTGAGAAGCCCTTGACGGAAGCGCGCGTAGAGTGGAACGGGTTGAATTTGAGAATTGTGCGCGGGTATGGCGCACTGGTGGACCACTATGAGCTGTGGGCGCCTGTGGCTCGACTGGGCAAGCTTTGGAAGGCGCTGCGGACGGCCGGAGCGACTCCGGTGGGTTCGGCGGCCGTGGATGCGTTTCGGATTGCCGAGGGAATTCCAGCTTTTGGAATTGATATGGTCGAGCGAGATTTGCCGCAGGAGACTTCGCAGATGCGGGCGCTGCACTTCAGCAAAGGCTGCTACCTGGGGCAGGAGATCGTGGAGCGGATTCGCTCGCGAGGGAATGTTCATCGCCATTTGCGCCAGCTTGAGTTGACAGGTCCTGTGCCGGTGGCCGGGACGGAATTGACAGCGGAGGGCGGCGGGATTGCCGGGCACATAACCAGCGCTGCGGAGTTGAAGCTAGCCTCGGGCAGCCGTGTCTTTGCGTTGGGTATGCTGAAAGGCGAAGCCGAGGCGCGCAACCTCACCCTTGCATACAGTGTGGGTTCGGGGACGGGAACGGCGCGAATTTTGGCCTCTGCGCCCGATTTTGAGACAAGCTAGCGGGGATAACACCGATGTCACGCCATATTGACTACGGGCAACCGGGAAGTTAGTGCGTAAGAGTAACAGATTGGAAGATTCGAATTATGAGCGAAACGCCGAAGTTTACCGTGATTGACCGCCGCAAATACAAGGCGGAGGAAGAACAAGAGAACGCGCAAACCACCGTTCAGGAGCCCAAGTCAGCTCCTGAACCGGCCGAACGGAACTCTGGACCGCACTTGGTGGTGAACGAGAGCAAGCAAGAAGCGAAGACGGCTCCGGAAGCGCCTGGAAAGAGCGCGCTTGACGAGGAGAATCCCGAAGGCATGCCGCCTGCGCCCACCGCCGAGGAGAGCCGCGTGCAGCAGACGGCCTATGAGGCTTCCGCGCAGCGTGTGGAAGACCTGCTTCGGGCGCAGAACCCGGGGATGGGAGCGCCGCCGCCAGTCACCTTCGAGCACCTGGTGCAGCAGTTTTACGTTTCCGCCATGATCCAGATGGGAGCGGGGACGCAGGAAGGGCAGCGTCCGCGGGTAGACATTGTCGGCGCGCGCACCACCATCGACCTGCTGGGAGTGCTGGGGGAGAAGACTCGCGGAAACCTGACGGATGCCGAGGAGCACATGCTTGAGAGCGTTCTGTTTGAGGTGCGGATGGCTTTCCTGGAACTGACCAGTATGATCAACCTGCAGGGCGTGCAGCCTGCGCCGCCGCCGGGAAAGCGGTGAGTGCTGGGACTTAGGGACTAGGGGCTTTGGGATTAGGGAATAGCTTCTACGAGAGCGTATGGACGGGCGGCTGACGTTTCTTGGAACGGGGACCTCCATGGGGGTTCCGACGATCGGGTGCGGGTGCGCGGTATGCACTTCGGTCGATCCGCGCGATCGCCGGTTGAGACCTTCCGTCCTTGTGCGCTGGAATGATCGTAGCCTGGAGCGGGTCGCGGTAATCGATACTGGGCCGGACTTTCGCGAGCAAGCTTTGCGGAGCGGTCTTACCCGCATGGATGCGGTGTTTTATACCCACGGTCACGCCGACCATATTCTGGGCCTGGACGATCTTCGCCCGCTCAGCTTCACGGTCTTTCGCGAGGGCGGACCGATTCCGCTTTACGCTTCGAGGGAGACGGGGGCGCTGTTGCTGCGGATGTTCGAGTACACCCTTTCCGCGTATGCTACTTACCCTACTCGAGCTAAGGTTGAGCTGCAGCCGCTGGGTGCGCGGATTTGCGTACATGGCGTCGAGTTTCTGCGCGTTCCGGTTATGCATGGCGAGATGGAGATCGCGGGTTTCCGGTTTGGCCGGGCCGCCTACCTGACCGACGTCAGCGCGATTCCCGAGTCGAGTTTTTCCCTGCTCGAGGGGCTGGATGTGCTGGTGGTTTCCGCGCTTAGGCACAATCCTCATCCTAGCCACGCCACCGTCGAGCAGGCTGTCGCCTGGGCGCAACGGATTGGCGCCAAACAGACCTGGCTGACCCACATTGCGCATGAATTGGGGCACGAAGAGACTAATCGGATGCTGCCATCGGGGATTAGCCTGGCTTACGACGGGCTTGAAGTGGCGGTGGATTTGGGGCCAGTGACTTTATGAGCGAGCGCGCCGGCGGCACGATTCCTGTTTATCGATCGGTGGCGGAGATACCCCCGGGGTTTGGGCCGTCGGTTGGCGCGATCGGAAACTTCGACGGAGTGCATCTGGGGCATCGGAAGATTCTGGAGGCGGTGGCGGCCGAGGCTCGCGGGTTGGGCATGAGGGCGGTTGCGATAACGTTCGATCCCCACCCGGACCGGTTTCTGCGGCCCGCGGATGCGCCAAGGCTGCTGACGCCGATGGATGAGCGGATCAAACTGCTGGCGGCTACCGGGATGGATGCGGTTGCGGTTCTGCCTTTCGATGAGGCTTTGGCGCGGCTGACGGCGCGGGAGTTTGCGCGGTCGATTCTGGTGGAGGCGCTAAGCATCCGCTCGGTTCACGAGGGTCGGAACTTCCGGTTTGGCCGCCAGGCCGAGGCTGGAGTGGAGGATCTAAAGGAGTTAGGCGCGGAGTTTGGGTTTGCCCTGCATCTGCATGAGGCGGCTCGGACGCATGGGATGGAGGTTTCCAGCTCGGCAACCAGAGCGCTGGTGGCGCAGGGAGATGTGCGGCGGGCGCGCTGGATGCTGGGGCGGCCGTTCGCGGTGCGATCGACGCCGGCACGGGGGCGCGGGATCGGGACCAGGCTGCTGGTGCCCACGGTGAACCTTGCGCCTTATGGGGAATTGCTGCCGGGGTTTGGGGTGTATGTGACACGGCTTACGGTTGCCGGAAGACGGTTCAAGGCGGTTACGAATGTGGGCAACCGGCCAACGTTTGAAGGCGTTGGGTTTGGAGTGGAAACCCACATTCTGGACTTTGAGCCTCTAGATCTGGTTGAGGAGACGCCGGTGGAACTCGAGTTTCTGCTGCGGCTGCGCGGGGAGAGGACGTGGCCCTCGCCAGAGGCGTTGAAGGCGCAGATCTTCAGGGATGTGGCGCGGGCTGAGCGATATTTCCGGCTGAGTGCTAGCTTTTAGCTTCTAGCTCCCAGCTTCCTGGAGCGTCGCCGTGGGTGCGGTGAAATGCGCACGCTGCGATGGAAAAGGCTCACTTTTTCATACGCATATACGCGCACTCAAACGCGTGACAAATGATGCAAAATAGCACGAAATAAGGCCGTTTTAGTGCGAAATAAGCGCAAAAAACAGCGTGTTTGATGCGTCTTTGACGGGCTTTTGTGTGCGCTGGATCACGGTTTAGACGCATGCATCGCATGCAATGCATGCATGTTTCCGGTACGATTGTTTCATGACGATAATCACAATTCGCAATCTTGACCCGCAGATCAAGCGCAGCCTGCAGGTCCGCGCCGCGATGAACGGGCGGTCGATGGAGGCCGAGGTCCGCGCGATTCTTACCGCGATCGTGAGGTACGTCCCGACTGCCGAAATGCCTGGGCCGGACCCCGCAGAGGCTGAAGAGGACCTGGGCACCGTGAAGTGAGTTTGGGATTTGCGTTGGGTGTACAGATGGGGCGTGTGCTGTCCCAGGTCTCAAATGCGCTCGGAGAAAGACGAGAGGCGGGTCGTCGAGATTCATGCAATCCCAGGTCTTCAGAAGGCGAGGGGTCCGGGGCACCTGTTCACGAAGGAAGAATTCGCAACCCGGTACTCGCCGCCTGCCAGGCCGCAAATCGGCAACTGATTTCCCCGGCCGCTGAACAGCTAGAATTGTCGTGAATACGTATCATGTCCCTTTATTTCTTCCTTTATTTCTTAAGCACCCAATGGCCGAGGCGGTGAACTACGCGCTGAGTCAGTGGACGGAACTGAACGTGTTCTGCTCTGATGGAACGGTCAGCATCGACAACAACGTTTCGGAGCGCGAGATGAAACGCGTCGTTCTCAATCGCAAAAACAGCCTCTTCGTTGGCAATCCGCGTGGCGGCAGAACAGCGGCTCTCCTGGCCAGCCTTACAAGTACGTGCCGCAGGCACGATGTAGACCCGCAGCTCTATCTCACGCAACTGCTGACCAACCTATCGCAGGTGCGCAGAAGCGAATTGCACAACTGGCTCCCCGACAAATGGAAACTGCGTCAGGCCGCACGACTGTCTTCCTAGCACCTGCGCTTCGCATAGCACTCGCAATATTCCAGACATCCGACCTCCGCTCTACTGGCCAATAGAACGGAAATCCAGCGAGATTATCGGCCGTGATCGCGCACGAAACTTGCTGCCGTACGTCCTAGCCATTGAGTAATCATCATCACCCTGGGGAAGCCGATCAATGGACCGTTTGCGAGGTTTGTGAGCATACTCTCGGTGAAGCCTGGCAGTTCTCCGGCAACTTGATTCCACTTCATTCCCCGCTTGAGGCGCTGCGCGTCAAGTGCCGCGTGCATGGCACGCGTGTCGAAGCGGAGGATGCGCGCCGGTCCTGGCTCGGGCAGGGTTTCGTCCGCCTTCGGAGCATCGCCGTTTCCAGATAAGAAGCCCTCGGGTGCCCGGCCTAGCCATCTGAGAATTTGAAGTACGACAGCGCTGGTTACGGAACTCTTGTTCGCGATACCCCTCACCGTGGAGATGGTGATCGGTATGGAGGGTGTGCCTTCAAAGGGCCTGTTAATCTCGGCCATCAATGCGACCCAGCTTAACCCGCGAGCACCCCGCGCGGCATCGAGGGCGAGATGCAGTTCGTGCATGTCAAATTTGCGGAGTAGCGTCCTCATGCACCAACCGTAGCACGAGTATTCCCGAAACCTGAGCCAGGAAGTTAAACTGAGACACTACTGACACGCGGAGCATTTGACGCCCGCGAGAATGGTCGGGCATAATGGTGCAACGGCGCCCGACCGGTCGCCGAGCCGTGGATCATCCGCCCAGCCGGAGTTCCGTTGGCGAAGGGGATTTGCCCTCACGGTCGTTGATTATCACAGGCCATCTCTGCACCGCGTCGCTGGGGGACGAGGGTGTCATCGAGGAGGCTTGTTATGACTAAAGACGGCAGCTTCAAGAAGGTCGTCCGCCGCCACGCCGAGGAAACGGGTCAGCGCTACACCCAGGCGCTCACCGACCTTGAAGGGCTCGAAGCCCGGTTGTTTCACCAGCCCGTCGCTGAGCGTCTGATCACTCATCTCCGGGATCACTACGGCATCGACGCAATCGCCGCGACGAAGACCAGTCACCACCACGACCACGTTTTTCGCATTGACCGCCGCGACGGCGACCCGTGGATTGCGCGCGCGTTCTCGCCGGCCCGCCCGCGGGCCGGCGTCGAAGGCGATACCGCGATTCTGCGGTTCCTGGAGCGGCACAACTACCCGGCCGAGCGGCTCGCGACCGACGATGCGGTGTCGGCGTTCGATGACTCGACCGTCCTCGTCACCCGATTCGTCCCCGGCGGGCCGCTCCCCATGGCCGTCGGGCACGAGGGAAGCGAGAAGTTCGCCATCATGGGTGACCTGCTCGGACGGCTGCATACCCTGCCTTTCGACGAGTCCGTCAGCCGCCCCGGCGGGGCGAGCGGGGATGATCCCAACCGCGAGGGCAGCCCGCGTCAGGATCTCATGGCAGCCCTCGCGTTCCTCGACGCGGTCGACACGAAGGTCGGTCCGGTCGATCGCGAGCGATTCGAGCGGCTCCGCGATAAGGTGCGCTCGGCCGACCACGGCCTGGGCCTGCCCGAGGCGTTGCTGCACGGCAACCTCCTCCACGCCCCGGATCACGTGATCCTGGGTGAGCAAGGGCCGGTGGCGATCAACTGGAAGGCG